>Ga0116181_1000128_pt1 | contig 65424 bp, 64 predicted proteins | sample AD_UKC075_MetaG_FD_89752 | JGI IMG/M metagenome (GOLD analysis project Ga0116181, IMG submission 89752) | Active sludge microbial communities of municipal wastewater-treating anaerobic digesters from USA - AD_UKC075_MetaG | ecosystem: Engineered > Bioreactor > Anaerobic > Digestate | place: USA... | reverse complement strand
CGAACCCGCATAACTTTCATCACCGGTCATCAAAGCAGACCACTGTTTGTCGCTCATTGCTCCCGTTCCGGAATCGGTTAAAAGGTCGATGAAAACCTGCGAGGATTTTAGGTTAAATAAGTTGTAATTGGCATCTTTCAGCCATTGTTCTCTTTGTTCACGGGTGGATTGGCGGATTTCTTCCACCATTTTTATTCTGTAGGGTTCTGCGTAAGGGAGTTGCATTTTTGTTTACAGTTTAAGGTTGATGTTTAAAGTTAATTTTGAAATAAATTTGAAGTGGTTTAAAACTTTAAACCTTAAACTTCAAATACGAAGCATTCACGAACTCAAATAAATGTTAATTCCGTGAGTAAACTTTAAACTCTCATTCCGGTGCTTTAAAAACATTGTCATCCGAATGAAAACCTGCAACACCGCCACTTACCGCAAATTTCATTGCTTGTGCAGCGCTCACATTTTCAAGAATTACGATGTTGGTCGCCAAAACAAAAACCACCCAACCTGAAACGGCGTAAGAATGCGGCAAATATACCGCAACATAATCGGGATAACCAACGGAAGATAAATCACTCTGCGTTAAAAATCCGACACGCCAAATTTCGGGGTTTTCAGAAGTTTTAATGAGAACGGGTTGGTTGAATTTCTTTTTATCACCCACAAAAGAAGTCATCACATCTTTCAGTGAAGTGTAGATGAATTTAATTCCGGGAGTATGTTCGAGGAGGTAATCGAAACTGTCCACAACAACTCGTCCAATGATGAATTTATTCCCAAGATAACCAATCAAGGTCGTACTCGCAATTACGATGAGAAAGGTAATTCCGGGGTAGGTTTTTTCTGAAAGTGCGGGAATAATATTGTCGATGCTCGAAACGATATACCAAATAATCCAAACCGTTAAAGCAAACGGGCCAATTATCAGCAAACCCTGAAAAAAGGATTTTGCCAATAAGTTCAGGTTCTGTTCGAGACGCGATTTTGTCATTGTTTAATTTGGTTTCGAAATTCGAGATTTTAACTGTGATGTGATTCAGTAAAAGTAAGAAAATTCTGAAAAAGTTTAAACCTTAAACGTCAAACCTTAAACTAAAATCCTTCACCCGTGAATGGTCTCCTTCGTACCGTACGATTTAATGATCTCTGCTTCATATTCCAACCATTCTTCCCAACGCTGGTTCACTTTTTCGGGATTGCCCAATTTTCTGGCAAAACCAATGAAGGTCGTGTAATGATTCGCCTCGGAAATCATCAGTTCTTTGTAAAAAGTTTTCAGTTCTTCGTCTTTAATGTTTTCCGTCAACACTTTGAAACGTTCGCAACTTCTCGCTTCAATCATCGCCGCGAAAAGCATTCGGTCGATAATATAATCTTCGCGACTTCCCTGAACAATGAATTTGAAAAGTTGATTCACATAATCGTCTTTTCTTTCTCTTCCGAATTCGTGGCCGCGCTTTTTGATGATTTCATGAACTTGCTGAAAATGGTCGAGTTCCTCTTGCGCGATTTCCAAAAGTTCGGTTACGATTTCAGGATATTCGGGAAGCATCGTGATTAAAGTGATGGCGTTGGTTGTTGCTTTTTGTTCGCACCAAGCATGGTCGGTGAGGATTTCCTCTAAATTTCCTTCGGCGATATTGGCCCATCTTGGGTCGGTAAGCAATTTCAGTTTGAACATGTTGTATTTTTGATAAAAGAAGTGTTGTTATCGTAGTTACTTTGATACAAAAGTAACCAAAAAATCAAGACTGGATATTTTTGCTAAAAAATCGAAATTTCTTTCAAGAAAATTTATCTCAAATTTTTTTAGATTTTTAATGGATTCGATGAACCGTTGGTTTCCAAAACTCGGGGCGGAAAGTCAAGTTACTATTTAAGAAAATGTATTGCCGCCACTCAAACAATGGAAATTTTTATCCATTTATAATTAAGACAAATCTCGCTGAAAGAAATTTCAATTTTTCTTAACGCAAAAATTTCCTAGGTCAACTATAAATAATGGTGTTAAAGGTTTCTATTTGTTGTGATTTTTTTAAGATAAATGAATTTCATGGCATAAAACTTGAAAGTTAACTTTTATAACACTTAAAAAAATAAAATTATGAACACTGCACTATTTTCAAAAAAAGCGGAACAATTAGGAATCTTCCTTTTAACTTTCTTCTTCAGCATCGTAGCATTCGCACAGGAAGCAACGCCAAAAGTTGATTTTACTACAACTTCCACAAAAACTACTACAACTGAAGAGTGGTTTACAAACCCTGTCTATTGGGTAATCGGAGCGCTTTTATTAATCATCTTGATTGCTGTAGTTGCAAGAGGAAACGGAAAAAGAGACTAATTTTTCCACTGCCAAAAAATTTAAAAACCGTGTTCAGTTATCGAGCTGAAGCGGTTTTTTTTCGTAAAAATTCTAAAATTCTCCAACCGAAAGCGTCTAATTTTTTCAATCCTTCCGCAATAATTACGGCAAGCGCGATGTTGATAACGAAAATTAAAACCATCAAAATCCACCATTCCACTTTGTCTTTTAAAGGTACCACCAGGAAATAGACGAGTGATGAACTCATTCCCTGCGCAAAATAATAAAAGATTGCATTTTTTCCGATATATGTGATGAAGTTGTTTTTAGTGATTTTCAATCGGTTGTAAAGAACAAACAAAGTTAGAAGAGAGAAAGACGACCAAAAGATGTATAATAATTTTGGCGGGAACTTGGCCTTGTTCATTTTCATGAAGAGTTCTTTCCCGAAATTCCAAAACAGGAATATTAAAATAATGAAGAGGATTCCATAAAGAATCGGAATTACGTTCGTCGGAATTTTTTTATCTTTCAGTTGATGCGCTACTAAAAATAATCCGAGGTAAAAAGCGACGTAACCAACTTGTCCGGTTGGATAAAATTGTGGCAATAAATTGAATATCAAAGTCAATCCAAAACAAAGGGCGATAAACCAATTGAGGTGTTTCGGAAAAAATCGTAAAATTAATACGCCGAAAACGGTAAGGATGAAATATACTTTCAAATACCAAAAACTTCCCATCACCACAGGAAAGGTATCTGCATTGGTGTATTGATGTAGATACCAATTCCCGAGGTTTTGCCATTGTGGGACATCCGAAATATTTTGCGGAATATATTTCGCCCCGAAAGTGGAGTAGAAATTTTTCATCCAATCGAGCCCGAAAATGTTTAATCCGAAAACCTTGAAAAAATAATCGAGAAAGAAAAGAAAGGTCACGAAAATCATGAAGGTAATTTGCAACTTCAGTAGTCGATAAAGCGTTTTTTCCACATTTCCGCCCGAAGTTAAACCACTTAATGCGTAAAATAAAGGAACGTCAATTAAAAGTGAAGCAACGCGCCATTCTGTTGGAACGTAAAACTGTCCCGACCAAAAAACGGTATGGATAAAAATAATGGCAAGTGTGGCAAAACCCTTTGCAAAATCGATGTAGAGGTCTCTTTTCATACAGTTTATTTGAAAATCAAAAGTAGGAAAAAGATGGAAGATGGAAGATGGAAGACGGAAGTTTTTTATCAGGCTTCTGTTTTTTGTTTGAGGTTTGAAAAGGAGCGAAAACTTTTAGGCCTGATTGAACGGCGTGTTTGAGCTCTTTTTTCGGCGGCGGCGAAGCCGCCGCCGAAAAAAAGCGAGTAGTGAAAGCAGGTTCCCGGCTCCTAATTTTTAGTTTGAGGCTTTGATACTGAGAGCGTTTGGGAGAAATTGGGAGTAATTTTGTAAAACTTCCAGCATCCAACATCCATCTTCCAACAAAAATTTGTGGATAACTATTTGTATTTCAGAAAAATTTCTTACTTTTGCACCTCGAATTAACTAACAAAATTTATAGACAATGTTTGCAATTGTAGAAATAGCAGGGCTTCAATACAAAGTTGAGCAAGACCAAAAGTTGTTTGTAAACCGTTTGAAAGGAGACAAAGGAGCGAAAGTTTCTTTCGACAAAGTTCTTCTTACTGTGAACGGTACTACATCAATCGGCGCCCCGGCTGTAAACGGTATCACTGTAGATGCTGAAATCCTTGACCACGTGAAAGCGGATAAAGTAATCGTCTTCAAAAAGAAAAGAAGAAAAGGTTACGAAAAGAAAAACGGTCACCGTCAATCTTTAACTCAAATTCAAATCACCGGAATCACCGGATTTGACGGAGCTAAAAAAACGGCGAAAAAAGAAACCGCTAAAGCTGAATCTACTGAAGCAAAAACGGTAAAAGCAGAACCTAAAGCTGAAAAAGCGGCAGCTCCAAAAGCTGAAAAGACAGAGGAGAAAAAAGCTTCTTCAAAAGGTGATGCTGCAACGGTAAACTTCAGCGAAGAACACGAATTGAACTATCTTCTTCAAAAACACGGTATGTCCGAATCTGCAGACAACAGAAAAGTTCTTGTAGAACTTGGTAAAGAGTTGAAAGAAAAAACTGAAAAGAGAGTTTTGGCAACGGAAGATTTCGATGCTTACATCAAGGAAAATATTGAAAAATTAACTCCAAAAAAATAATTCCAAGAAATGGCACACAAAAAGGGAGTTGGTAGCTCCAAAAACGGTAGAGAATCGCACTCTAAAAGATTAGGTGTTAAGATTTTCGGTGGACAGGAAGCAATCGCGGGAAACATCATCGTGAGACAAAGAGGAACTCAACACCACCCAGGTGAAAACGTGGGAATGGGTAAAGACCACACTTTGCACGCGCTTGTTGACGGTAAAGTAGTTTTCAGAAAGAAAGCAAATAACAGATCTTTTGTATCTATCGAACCAAACGCATAATTGATTGCGTTTCATAAAATTAATCCTGATTGCATTTCCAGTCAGGATTTTTTATTTATTTTACTTTCCGAAAAAAAAATATGAATCTAAAATCTACACTTTTACCCATCATTCTTTCATTAGTAGTGCTGCTTTGTTGTTCGATAGATCAAAATTAAACTCCCGCAAACATTTGCGGAATCGTGAACAATGTTAGTTTCCAATCGTTTGCGACAAATGTATCTTTAAATTTTGGGGCCGGAACTAATGCCAATTCATTTAGGATTGAATATGGGTTATCTGGCTTTTTGGCGGGAACAGGAAAATCGGTCACTACTTCAAACACAAAGCTATACGATTTCTCTTATTCAAAATGTCACCGATCCGCCAAGTTCGCAGATTTTTACTACTTCAAATACTTCCATCGCCATTTCAAACATGTATTGTAATTGGAAAGGATTTTATGTGAAAGCAAATTGCGCGAACGGAAACAGTGGAGATTGGGCAGGTCCTTTTATATTCTAAGCAACTACATTTAATAATTTTCCCAATCTTTCGGTTGGGATTTTTTTGTACTCCTAAAAATTAATTTTCTATTCACCTTTATTTCATATTGAAATCCTAACTTTGAAAAAACTAAAATGGAAAAACGAAAAATCCCGATTGTAGTTCTTTCAGACATTCATCTTGGAACTTACGGTTGTCATGCAACAGAATTGGTGGCTTACCTGAAAAGCATCAATCCAAAAATATTGATTCTTAATGGCGACATTATCGATGGTTGGGCTTTTTCCAAAAAGTATTTTCCCAATTCCCACATGGCGGTTTTGAGCGAGTTTTTTAAGATGATGAAGAACGGCACCGAAATCATCTATATCACAGGAAATCACGATGAATTTTTGAGAAAATATTCAGATTTAACCATGGGAAATCTTTTTCTCACCGATAAATATTTGGTAGAAATAGACGGAAAGAAAACCTGGTTTTTCCACGGAGATATTTTCGACAATACCACGAAAGGCGGAGCAAAAATTATCGCAAAAATTGGCGGAATCGGTTATGATTGGCTGATTTTAGTGAATCGTGCGATCAATTTTGTTCTGGAAAGTTTTGGACAGAGAAAACTTTCACTTTCGAAAAAAATTAAAAATTCGGTGAAAAATGCAGTAAAATTTATCGCCGATTTTGAAGAAAAAGCCATTGAACTCGCCATCGAAAATCATTATGATTACGTCGTTTGCGGCCATATTCATCAACCTGCAGATAGAATCGTGACCAAGGAAAAAGGTTCCGTACATTACCTGAATTCTGGAGATTGGATTGAAAATCTTTCTTATTTAGAATACGATAAAGGAACATGGCAACTCCTTTTCTTCGATGAATCCAAATTTGAAAAACCTATTATCGAAATCAACGATGTTTCAGTAAATGTGGAAGAATTAATTCATCCTCACGTTTTTGCCGCTTTCGTTGGCAACAAAATGACAGAAAGCATTTAGGTCTTTTTTACTTGGTTCTTTTTGCTCGTTTCTTGGCTATTTGTTCAAAAAAGCATCCCAACCTTGAGCATTCAGCGCAACCAATTCATTGCTTCCCCTTGCAACCAAAAAATTTCCTTGCTCCAAATCTACAGCGTGACCAATAATCGTGAAATCGGGATGATTTTTAATTTTATCAAAATCGTTGTGAGAAATCGTGAAAAGTAATTCATAATCTTCACCGCCGTTTAAAGCGCACATCACTGGATTTAAATTCAGCTCTTCCGCGGTGGAAATTGTCAAAGAATCCATTGGGATTTTATCTTCGTAAATTCTGAAACCCACTTTGCTTTGGTCGGATAAATGTAAAATTTCAGATGACAAACCATCGGAAACATCAATCATCGAAGTTGGTTGAATGTTGAGTTCCGCTAAAGTTTTTTTGATGTCGGTTCTTGCTTCGGGTTTTAATTGTCTTTCCAAAATATAGTCGTAACCTTCCATTTCGGGCTGCATATTTGGATTGGCAAGAAATACGGAATGTTCCCGTTCCAAAATTTGCAAACCAAGATAAGCACCGCCTAAATCTCCCGTCACCACTAGTAAATCGTTTGGTTTTGCGCCGCTCCTTTTTACTAAATTTTCACAGTTTTCAAGTCCAATTGCAGTAATACTCATCACCAAACCTGAAGTAGAACTGGTTGTGTCACCGCCAACCAAATCAACTTTGTAATGTTTGCACGCCAAAGCAATTCCCTCATAAATTTCCTCCAAAGCTTCCACAGGAAATCTGTTAGAAATCGCCAGTGAAACCAAAATCTGCGTCGGCGTTGCATTCATTGCGGCAATATCACTTACATTCACCACAACCGCTTTATAACCCAAATGTTTTAGCGGAACATATCCCAAATTAAAGTGAACTCCTTCTGCCAAAACATCGGTGGTAACAACTACTTTTTTATTTTCGGGATTGATAATTGCAGCATCATCACCAATGGAAACTTCCGTAGATTCATTACTAAAACTAAAGTTTCCGGTGAGGTGTTTAATCAGTCCAAATTCGCCATAAGCAGAAATTGGGGTAAGTTGCGGGTTTTTATCTTCGAGGATGGACATAAGTTATGAATGATGGTTGATAATGGATGAATGATGCTACAAACCGAATTTATTCTTCAGAATTATCTTCCTTATTTTTTCGCCAGGTGAAGGTATTTCTTTTGTGAAAAGGCTCTACGTTTTCAGGTTTGAAAGGTAGCTTTCGTAAATCCTCTTTAGTCAAAATTTTTATACTTTCCGAGCTGAATTCCTGCATTACTTCCAAAATGTCATCGGGTGGAGTAGTCGTTTTTCTAAGCATCATATCAATCCAAACTCCGGTTGCTTCCGCAGTTGCCATGTGAGTTCCATCAGGAAGATAAAATTTGTGGATGAACTGATAAATACTCGCATCTTCTGACATTCCCGCAATTTCTAATGAAACAAAAACCGTTTGGTCTGCATAAATTTCCTTGAAAAAAGAATACCTCTCATGCAAAATAACCGGACCAATTCCCCATCTAGAAAGTTCTTTAAGTCCCATTTTATGGGTGTTCATAAAAGCCATTCTCGTTTGTGCACAATATTCCACATACGCTGAATTTGCAAGATGTTTGTTGGCATCGATGTCGCTCCAACGAACATCGAATTTATAGTGATAATCTGACATATTATTTTAATGAATAAGTAAAAATGAAAAATTAATAATTGCGATGCGCAAAATTAACTATAATTAATGGGGTAGAAAAATCGTATTTTTGCAAAAAGCTTTGTTAGCGCTTTAAGCGCTAAAAACGCTGATCAATATGAAAAAGAAAATCATTATCGTCGGCGGTGGAGCGGCAGGTTTTTTCTGTGCTGCAAATCTTGACGAATCAAAATTTGAGGTGACCATCCTCGAACAAAATTCTGATGTTTTACAAAAGGTGAAAATTTCCGGCGGTGGAAGATGCAATGTTACTCACGCTTGTTTCGACCCTCGAGAACTGGTGAATTTTTATCCGCGCGGAAATAAGGAATTGTTGAGTGTTTTCCACAAATTTCAGCCGGGAGACACGATGGATTGGTTTGAACAGAGAAATGTACCGCTAAAGATTGAAAACGACAACCGCATTTTTCCTGAAAGTAATTCTTCGCAAACCATTATCAATACTTTAGTTGAAGAGGTTTCTAATAAAAACTTTGAGGTTAAAACTAAATCGGTCGTTTTAGAAATTCGAAAGATTGAAAATCAATATTTGGTGAAAACCAATTCCGAAGAGTTTCTTGCTGATTACATCATCTACACCACAGGAAGTTCGCCGAAATCTTTAAAACTTATCCAAAATCTAGGACATAAAATTATCGAGCCTGTTCCATCACTTTTCACTTTTAATATTAAAAATGAAACGCTGAAAGATTTGCCTGGAACAAGTTTTAACAATGCCGAAATTTCCATACCGAAATTGAAAACGGATGAATCGGGACCGATGCTGATTACACATTGGGGACTTTCCGGACCTGCAATTTTGAAGATCTCGGCTTGGAAAGCGGTAGAATTGGCTGAGTTGAAATATCAGTTTGAAGTCCTTGTCAATTTTTTAGGGATCGACGTAGAATCGGCTGAAGAAATCTTCAAAAAATTTAGGCAAGGAAATCCGAAAAAAAGCATCGGAAGTTCAAAAATTTTCGATATTACTTCAAGATTTTGGCACCGAATTCTTTGGCTTTCAAAAGTGGACTTAGAGAAAAATATCTCCAATATTTCAGCAAAAGAACTGCACAAAATACTTGAACACTTATGTCAAAACGTAATGAAAGTTTCAGGAAAATCCACTTACAAAGACGAATTTGTAACAGCGGGCGGAGTTGATTTAAAGGAGATTAACTTTAAAAATATGTCTTCCAAAATTTTGGAAAATTTTTATGTTGCAGGTGAAGTTCTAAATATCGACGCAGTTACAGGCGGTTTTAATTTTCAGGCATGTTGGAGTGAAGCGTGGCTAATTGCGCAGGATTTGAACTTGAAAGAAATTTAGTGGTATAAATTCATTGCGTAAACATTATTTTATTAAATTTGACAAATTATCTTTTTGAAATGAAAAAATTCTTTTCCATATTCATTATGCTTTTGGTTCTCACCGCAACTTCTTGTCAGGTTCGTGTAGTAAGCCAAGTGAAACCCTTGCAGAAAAATTCAATCGAGCTGTATCAAAAATACACGATTCAAACCAATGACGCCAAAGAAGTGAAAATGGAGGTGCTGAAACAGGACGACGAAAAAATCTACGGCAAAACGAAAAATGGCGAAGAAGTGGTCATCAACAAAAGCGACATCCGCGAAGTGAAAAAATTAGACTTGCTTTCAACGATTGCAATTGGTGTTGCTGCGATTGCTGCGGTAATTTTCGTGCCGATTTAGTCTTCAAAAAAAACAGATATAAAAAGAATCACCATTTCAAGTGATTCTTTTTTTTGGATTATTTAAAAATCCGCCCCACAATATTTCCAATTTCTACGAAATCTGCGGCATTTCCGATGTCTCTTGTGTGTTTTCTGTAGTCGCCTTCTTCTACACGATTTGGGAAAATGAGCAAGTAATTTCTGTTTTTGAAATTTTCATTCAGATAATCAGGAACACGCTGCATTTCAGGAAGATAGGAGGTCATTTCTCGAGTTGCCATAAATAGAATAAATGCATCGTTTTCTTTCATTTTATCGAAAATCTTTTTCATTTCCGACCAATCGTTGAAAATGATTACGGTTGCATCAATATTGACTTTCTTCCTGATGTTTTCAATAACTTTAATAGTATCTTCAGTTCCGTAAAACTCTACTTTTGAACCCGAATTTCGTGCAATATTCCAAACTTTTAGCAAAGAATGGAAAAATCCTGCCTCCAAATGTGCATCGTGCGGAAAAACCACTACATATTTTTGAATCGTAGAAACAGGTTGAGCAGAATGATAAACCAAAACATTCGCAGACGGATTGCTCAAATAACCGCTATACAGATTATATACAAAACTCGGCGAAAATCCCTTTTCAGAATCCACGCCAATCATCAAATCGGTGATGGCATATTCTTTAATTTCATTGTTCACACCGTTGATTACATCTGCATCGTAACGGGTTAAAGGAGTAATTTTGACATCCGCAGCTGCACCAATACTTTGCGAGGAGTGTAACAATTTTTCTGCGTTTTTCTTCGAGGATTCATTTTTTTCCTCATTGATGATATTTAAAACGTAGAGATTTTCTTTATTGATTTTTGATTTTAAAAGTAATGCAAGATTCGTCATCGGGTCAACTGTATTCAAATGATTTACAGCGAGTAAGATGTTTTCGTCATCAGGATTTGTTTCGGTAATGGTGTTTTCGTTTTCTGCTTTGACCAATTTTTTAGCATTCTTTTGGGTGACAAAAGAGGAAACGGTACAGGAAACCAAAATCAGCAAAATACTTCCGTTCAAAACACTTTCATCCAACAAACGGATTGGTTCTCCGGAATCTGTTTCACCAATAATAATATTGTATCCCACCATCACGATTGCCAAAGTTGCTGCAGCATGCGCTGCACTCAAACCGAAAATAACGCCGCCTTGCTCTTTTGTCAAACGGAACGTTTTCTGTGTTGCAACCGCCGCAAAATATTTTGCAAAAACGGCGATAACCGTCATTAATACTGCGATTTCAATGGTTTTAATGTCTTTAAAGAAAACTTTAAAATCGATAATCATTCCTACACTGATTAAGAAGAAAGGGATGAAAATTGCGTTTCCTACAAACTCCACCCGATTCATCAAAGCGGAAGTGTGGGGAATCAATCTGTTCAAAGCAAGTCCTGCAAAGAAAGCTCCGATAATTGCTTCTACTCCTGCAATTTCTGCGAGAAGTGCCGCCAAATAAATCATCACCAAAACAAAAATATATTGCGAAATATTATCGCTCACTTTTTTGAAAAACCACCTTCCCAAAATCGGAAATCCAAACAAAACAATGACGGAAAAAATCACCATCGAAACGGAAATTTTCGTCCAAAATGCTGCATTAACCTCACCTTGGGTTACCCCAACGCAAATCGCCAAAACCAATAACGCAAGAATATCCGTAATCATCGTTCCACCAACGGTAATGTTTACAGGAAGCGATTTCGAAATTCCCAATTTGCTCACAATTGGATAGGAAATTAATGTATGTGAGGAAAAAATACTCGCAAAAACAATGGAAGTCAACCAAGGAAAATCGAACAGGAAATGTGAGGTGATCACGCCCATCACAAAGGGAATCGCAAACGTGTAAAATCCGAAACCGATGCTTTTCCACTTGTTTTTCTTGAATTCTGCGAGGTCGATTTCCAAACCTGCCAAAAACATAATGTATAGCAAACCCGTCGTTCCCGTAACCACGATACTGCTGTCTCTCGCCAAAATATTAAATCCGTTCGGACCAATAATCGCACCTGCAATAATCAAACCCAAAAGATGCGGAACCTTGATTTTATTGAGTAAAATCGGGGCAAAAAGGATGATAATCAATACCACAAGAAACTTCAAAACGGGGTCTTCGAGCGGTAATGAGAGATTTGCAAGACTTAGAATGGTCAGCATAAATTAGTTTTTAGATTTGTCTAAATCAACAGAAAAACTTGAAACACAGTTGTTGTCACCAATTAATTCGCGGGTTCCTTTTATTTTTGTGTCTTGAATGTCGTTCAAAACAATATTGATTTCAGTTTTTTTAGCTGCGGCGGAATCGCTTTTAAATGTAAGGCGCATTTCAGAACCGTTGTAAGTTCCGTTGTAAATTCTGATGTTTCCTGCTTTATTGGTCACTTTTGCGGAAACTACAGAACCGTTTTCAGAGAATTCCCAAGTATCGTTTCTAATGTCACCAATCTTATTTTCAGGACAGTTGGATTCTGTGCAGATGATTTTTCCGTTCCATTTTCCTAAAATATTTGGTGGAAGAATTACATATTCAACCGAATCTTTTTTAGAATACAGACTGTCGCGCATTTTGATAAGATTCTGATATTCATTTTCTTTCAAGGCGAATTTCTTTTCTTTTTGTGAAAGTTTTTGTTCCCGTTCGGTAAGTTCCGCATTCTTTTTATTAAAGTCGCAGGAATTAAAAACGAATAAACTTAATGCAAAAAATATAAGAAACGAATATTTCATAATGTTGGAAGTTTCTGATTGAATTTGGAATTTTTTAAAAATAATAAAAAAAGTCAAGACTGAAAAATCTTGACTTTATTATTTTGATAAGTTTTTGCGGCCATTTTTTCTACAGAATTATTCCTTCATCTTCGCAATCACATCAATTCCGCCTTTTGTTTTGTCGCCAATTTTGCAGATTATTTCCGTGTCTAAAGGAAGAAAAACATCCATCCTCGAACCAAATTTGATGAAACCAAATTCGTGTCCTGCTTTAGCTTGATCGCCTTCTTTGCAATAGAAAACAATTCGTCGTGCCACATAACCCGCAATTTGACGGAACACCACTTTATGGTTGGTCAAACTTTCCACAGCAACCGTTGTCCTTTCGTTTTCAGTAGAGGATTTTTCGTGCCATGCAACCAAATATTTCCCCGGATGATATTTCTTGTAAATCACTTTTCCGGAAACAGGAAAGCGACAAATATGAACATTTAAAGGTGACATAAAGATAGAAACCTGAATCGCTTTTTCTTTTAGAAATTCGTCTTCATCCACTTCTTTAATCATCACCACTTTCCCGTCAACAGGTGCGATTACATTTTCACGGTGGTCCTGAATATCACGGTTTGGAACTCGGAAAAACCAAAAAACCAATCCGTAAATAATAAGCAACGGAATGATGATTAAAAGCGACCAATTTTGAAGAAAATGAACGGAAAGGAAAGCTACAACAGCAAAAATAATACTTGCAACGATGATGGTTCCTTTGGATTCTTTATGTAGTTTCATGAAATTTTTAAATAAATTTTTCTAAAATAAAGTACAAATATACAACAGGAGCTACGATAATAAAACTGTCTAAACGATCGAGAATTCCACCGTGACCGGGAATAATGTTTCCTGAATCTTTTACACCGAAAGTTCTCTTCAGCTGACTTTCCACCAAATCACCAAGCGGAGCGAACACGGAAACTAAAAATCCTACAACCATCCAATTTCCACGCAGATCGGGATGAAATTTTTCAACGAAAAAAGAAAGGATTAAAGTTAAAATCACGCCGCCTGCAAAACCTTCCCAAGTTTTTTTAGGTGAAATTTTGGGTGCCATTTTATGTTTCCCCAAAAATCTTCCGGTTAAATAGGCAAATGTATCGCTACTCCAAATCAATATGAATAAAAAGAAAACTTCTAAGGTGAAAGTATTTTCAACACTGTAAAATTTTGGTAATCCCAAAGCAAAACCAAAAGGAAGCGCTGTGTATATTACTGTAAAAATCAATTTTCCGTTATCATAGTATAATTCCTTTGGAAATCTGAAAAGCGTAATAACTGCGATGAGGATTAAAGAAAGTGCAAGTATCTCGGATAAGTTAAAATCAAAATAAAATCCATGCTGAAAATATCTTTTTGAAAACCGGTAAAAAACCAAAACAATCACCGGAAAAACCACCCATTTTTCCCAACTTTTTGGGTCGAACTTCATCATCTTCACGCATTCCCACGCTCCTACAAAAAGAAAAAGAGTAATCAATCCGTAATAAAGATTTTGCTGCTGAACAAGGTTTGGTGAAATTTTCCCCAACATTTCCGAACCAAGTGGAGTGGTGCAAAATATAACGACGAACGCATAAAGAAGTCCACCAAAAGTTCGTTGAATTAAATTTTTGTCCAAAATTTTAATGATTAAAAGTTAAGAAATATCATTGCTTTAGGTGATAATAAAAAGCCCAAAGCGATTAGTCTTCGAGCAAAAGTAAGAAAAGTTTGGTATTGTCTTTATTCGGCGTGTCGAGTTTTGAATTGCTTCCGCTGATTGACGTGAGATTTCTGATGTTTCCATTGCGTTTGATTTTTCCCATCGCATCGTTCAGATTCGTTACAATCTGTGAAACATTCGCCATGATGATGATTTTTTCGGGCAACCTAGAAGAATGATAATGAAGAATATTGTTGTGTGAAAGCATAATTCTGCCGTCATAAGCAATCAGATATTCGCAAGTGATGAAAGCGCAATCGTTGAAAAGCTCGAGCTCTTTGGTGTAAGGAACTTTCACCACATCGAGGAAATTTTTTAAATCGTGATCCCAACAGAAAACAGATTTGATATCCTCAATTTTCAGAATATGATTAAGTGTTTGAAGCGCTTCAGCTTCATCCGCACAATAATTAAAGAAACCGCCGGAATGCGTAAAAAGTTGCGCAAACTTATAATCAAGATCGGCATTTTTCAACTGATCCCCCAATTTTATCAGGTCCTGATTTTCTTCTTCTTCAGGCTGATTTAAAATTTTACCGACAATTTTCTTAAATAGACTCAATTTCTGCTTTTTATGCGAAAGTTATACAAAAATAGAAAATATTTGCTTATAGATTAAATTTAATAAAAAAATCCTGACTGTTTGTGTAAAACGAAAACAGTCAGGAATATATTTTAATTAAAGTTGTGTATTCGATTCTGGAGCCTGAACCGTTTCCGGAGCAGGACTTTCATCAGGAACAGAAAGTTCTTCGTCTTGCGTTGCAGAAACAGGATGTTCCGTCAATTCAGGATCCCATGCTCTTTGTCCGAAAACTTCCTCCAAATCTTCACGGAAAATTACTTCTTTCTCTAAAAGTTTACCTGCTAAAGCATCCAATTTATCTTTGTTTTCAGCAAGAATTTGTAATGCTCTTTGGTATTGGGTTTCAATGATTTTTGAAATTTCTTCATCAATCATCTTCGCGGTTTGGTCAGAATATGGTTTCCCGAAACTGTACTCCGATTGTCCCGAACTGTCGTAATAAGAGATGTTTCCGAGCTTATCGTTCAATCCATAAATCGTTACCATTGCTTGAGCTTGCTTCGTCACTCTTTCCAAATCAGAAAGCGCACCTGTAGAAATATTTCCAAAAATGGTTTGTTCAGCGGCTCTTCCTCCCAAAGTTGCACAAAGTTCATCATTCATTTGTTCCGTCGTCGTCAACTGTCTTTCTTCAGGAAGATACCACGCTGCACCGAGCGAACGTCCTCTTGGAACAATCGTCACTTTCAAAAGTGGAGCGGCATGTTCCACCAACCAAGAAATGGTTGCGTGACCTGCTTCGTGATAAGCAACTCTTCTTTTTTCGGAAGGTTTTATGGCTTTATTTTTCTTCTCAAGTCCGCCGATAATTCTGTCAACTGCATCAAGGAAATCTTGCTTGTCGACGGATTCGTGTCCGTTCCTTGCAGCGATTAAAGCAGCTTCGTTACAAACATTCGCAATGTCTGCACCCGAAAATCCCGGAGTTTGTTTTGCCAAAAATTCTCGGTCGATATCGGGACTTAATTTTATTTTCGCTAAATGCACGTCAAAAATTTGTTTTCTTTCGTGAAGTTCCGGTAAATCCACATAAATTGAACGGTCAAATCTTCCTGCTCTCATTAAGGCTTTATCCAAAATATCGGCACGGTTTGTTGCTGCCATTACGATAACGTTCGTATCAGTTCCGAAACCGTCCATTTCGGTAAGTAATTGATTTAAAGTGTTTTCTCTTTCGTCGTTTCCGCCCGTGAAATTACCTTTTCCTCTTGCTCTACCAATCGCGTCAATCTCGTCAATAAAGATAATTGCGGGGGATTTTGCTTTCGCCTGTGCAAATAAATCACGAACTCTCGATGCTCCAACTCCCACAAACATTTCAACGAAATCGGAACCAGAAAGTGAGAAGAACGGAACTTTCGCTTCACCTGCAACCGCTTTTGCCAACAATGTTTTTCCTGTTCCGGGAGGACCGACTAACAAGACACCTTTCGGAATTTTACCGCCGAGTTTCGTGTATTTTTCAGAATTTTTAAGGAAATCCACCACTTCCTGAACTTCTTCTTTTGCCCCTTCTAAGCCTGCAACATCTTTGAAAGTAACCTGTACTTTGTCTTTCTCGTCAAAAAGTTTTGCACGTGATTTTCCTATAGAGAAAATTTGTCCACCGGGACCGCCGCTTCCGCCCATCATTCTTCGGAAAATAACGAAATAGAATAATGCCATAATTGCAATCCAAAACAAAGCAGTGAAAAGCAATTCCGTCATTGGATTTTTACCCATTCCATAATCTTTGGTCGTGGTGATTTGTGGGTTCTCCGCTTTAATTTTATCAAATTTTTCCAGGAATAATTTGATGTCGCCATAGCTGAAAGTATAATCAGGTTTTGGGCCTAAATTGAAGTCGAAAGCCGACATCGGACTGTTATCTTTTTTAGTTGTTTGTACTGCTTCTGCAGCTTTTGCCTGTTTGGTCAGGAAAACGTCTGCTTTTTCGGTGTCCTTATAAATTAAAACATCCTGAACTTTTCCTTCGCTCATCAGTTTATAGAATCCTTCCTCATCAATAGTGTTCAGCGCAGTTTCGCTATTCATGTTCGAGAAGAAAAAGAGCAGAATTGCGCCAATCGCTATCGGGAAAAACCAATTAAATCCTTTATTGTTGTTCATATCTTTTTTATAAAATTTTTGACGAAAAAAAATTCCGTCAAATATCAAATTGTTAATTTTCTATTTTGGTGATTTGCGCATCGCCCCAAAGTTCCTCAATCTCGTAATATTCGCGAATTGAACGTTGGAAAACATGCACCACAACGGAAACGTAATCAAGAAGAACCCACATTGCGTTTTCGGTTCCTTCTACGTGCCATGGACGGTCTTGTAAATCGTTTCTTACCTTTTTTTCGATGTTTCCTGCGATTGCAGAAACTTGTGTATTGGAATTACCGCTGCAGATAATGAAGGTTTCCGCTACGGAATTTTCTATTTTAGAGAGGTCGAAAACCATAATGTCTTCCCCTTTTGTATCCTGTATTGCGTCTACGATTTTACCGATAAGCAGTTGCTTTTCTATAGTTTTACTCATTAAAAATTTTGTATAATCTGCAAATTTATTGTTTTTTTATTTAATTTATCCCAAATTTACCGTTTCTAACTCTTAAAGTTTTCCTAAAATGGCTTCGGTTTTATACCTTAAAGAATGCGCTTCTACGAATGACGAAATAGAATCGTTTTTACTTTACGGGCAGTCAGAAACTCAGGCAATTTGTACTTTTAATCAAACCAAAGGAAAAGGACAGTACGGAAATTCTTGGGAATCGCCCGGAAATTTGAACGTTGCGTATTCTTTAGCCATTCCTTCGGAAAAAATTAAAGTACGCGGAAATTTACTCAATTTTCATACCGCGATAATTCTGCGAGATTTTCTTGCCAATCTGACAAAAACGGAGGCTGCAATTAAATGGCCCAATGATTTAATTATTAAAAATAAAAAGGTTTCGGGGATTTTAATTGAAAAGAAAACGATAAACGAAAAATCTTATTTCATCATCGGAATTGGATTGAATGTTCTGCAGGAAAACTTTGAAAATCTCCCGAAAGCGGGTTCTCTACTGACGCAGACGGGAATTCAGTTTAATCTTGAAGATTTAACGAATCAACTTCATGAGTTTATTTTAAATCATATTTCAGAAGAAATTACTGATGAAAATCTTTTAGCAAAACTCAATGTAAATTTATTTAGAAAAGATTTAATTTCTGTTTTTGAGAGTAACAGAATCAGACAAAATGGCATTATTAAAAACGTGGATGAAGAAGGATTTCTTTGGGTGGAATTGGAGAATGAAGGATTAAAGAGATTTTTTCACAAGGAAATTGAACTTCTTTACTGATTCGCCCTCTTAAAATAAAGATACAGCGCTACAGGCCCGAAAACCAAATTGGGAAGCCACATTGCGAAAAGAGGAGTTAAAGTTTTGTTCGCTGAAACTACTTTTAAAACCTCAAAAGAAAACACGAAAACAAATGCCAACGCAATTCCGATTGCGAGATTCAGACCAAGTCCGCCACGTTTTTTTTGTGACGATAAAGACAGTCCCAAAAACGTGAGAATGATTACCGAAACAGGCATTGAAGTCCTTTGATAAAGCTCATTCAAATAATTGTTCAAATTGGCGTTACCCTTTTCTTTTTCACGGTCGATAAATCTGATAAGTTCGGGGGTGGTTTTGTTCTGACCTAATAAAACATCGGGAAAAAGTTCTTCAGGAGGATGCCCGAAACCCTTGTTCATGGTATTTCCGTTTCCGAGTTTTTCTGTATCGTCTTTGTTGATGGTTTTTTCGAGGTAATTGTTCAGAACAAAATGATTTTTTTTGTTTTCCCAATAAAAATCGTTGGCGTTGAGTTGGTAAATTAATCTTCGGTTTTTGTCGAATTTCTGATAGATAAATCCTGAACCGCGTTTTTCTTTTTTGTTATAACTCTTCAGAAAAATATATTCGGTTTTTGAAAGTTGTGTGGAAACTTCTGAACTTCCCGTAAATTCATCCCTGTTTAGAGCGCTATAAGTGTAGGGTTCAAGTTCATTTTTCTTGATGTTTGCCAGAGGAAGAACAAAATGATTCAGTAGTAACGCAACTATCGCAATAAATCCCGACGTAATTAAATAAGGTCTCGCAAATCGGTGGAAACTTGCGCCCGAACTGATAATCGCGACAATCTCTGTATTATTGGCAATCCTCGAAGTGAAGAAAATCACCGAAATAAAAACGAGAATCGACATGAACGTAATGATCAGATTGATAATCCAATACGGATAAAAATTGATGAGGAATTCATTTACCGTAAATCCGTTGGACTCAATTCTTGGAGCTTTTGCCTGAACGTCAATCACCAAAACAATAATCGTCAACAAACCCAACATGAACCCGAAAGTTCCGAGGTATTTTTTGATGATATATAAGTCGATGATTTTCACAATACTATAAATGATGATTGATAAATGATAATTGGTCGGGTTTTCGGTGATTTTAAAGTTTGATTATTCAATGGAATTATTAATTATTCCTTCTTAATTCTCAATTGATTTAAAGCCTTTGTTTTAAAACAGGAACAACCGAGTCTTTCCACTCATAAAAATCTCCCTGCAAAATATGTTCTCTCGCCACTTTTACCAAATCCAAATAAAATGCAAGATTGTGAACCGAAGCAATCTGTTTCGCCAAATATTCCTTGGCTACAAACAAATGACGAACATACGCTTTGGAATATTCCGAATCTACATAACTCGTTCCGAACTCGTCCAAAGGTGAAAAATCATTTTTCCATTTTTCGTTTTTCATGTTCATCACGCCTTTCCAGGTAAAAAGCATTGCGTTTCTCGCGTTTCTTGTGGGCATCACGCAATCCATCATGTCGATTCCTAAACCAATGGATTCCAAAATATTCCACGGCGTTCCAACTCCCATTAAATATCGTGGTTTTTCTTTAGGTAAAATATCGGTGACTTCATCGGTGATTCGGTACATTTCTTCTTCGGGTTCACCAACAGAAAGTCCGCCAATTGCATTTCCTTCTGCGTTTTGTTCGGAAATAAATTCCGCCGAAATTTTTCTTAAATCCGAATAAGTGGAACCTTGAACAATAGGAAAAAGTCTTTGTTTGTGCCGATAAATTTCAGGGTTTTCATTGGTCCAATCGATGCATCTTTTCAACCATCGGTGCGTCATTTCCATGGAGGTTTTTGCTAAATTGTATTCGCAAGGATAAGGAGTACATTCGTCAAAAGCCATGAAAATATCTGCACCGATTTGCCTTTGGATTTCCATTGATTTTTCGGGTGAGATAAAGTGGAAACTACCATCGATATGCGATTTGAATTTCACACCTTCCTCGCTCATTTTTCTACTTGCAGAAAGCGAAAAAACCTGATAACCACCCGAATCCGTAAGAATCGGCAAATCCCAATTCATGAATTTGTGAAGTCCGCCCGCTTCTTGCATCACCTCCATTTTTGGACGGAGATAAAGATGATAGGTGTTTCCTAAAATAATTTGCGCTTTGATGTCTTCTTTCAGTTCTCTTTGATGAACCGTTTTCACGGAAGCCACCGTTCCTACAGGCATAAAAATAGGCGTTTGAATTTCACCGTGGTTGGTAGAAATGGTTCCTGCTCTCGCTTTTCCTGTGGTAGTTTTATTGATTTCGAAAAATTTGGACATATATTTATCTTGCAAATGCAGGTACGTTTTTGGTTTCTTTTAATTTTTTCTCGATGTACATTTTTGCGGCGGGGTCTTTTTCTAAAATAATTTCCTGTGCATTGTTCAGGATTTTTTCTAAATCTCCTGTCGCGGTGTAATATTTATAACTCTCGCTGAAATCGATCCCTTTAATTTTATATTTTTTTAAAGTAAATCGGGTCGCGTTTTCCATGTCGGTTTGCGGATTGATGTTTCCCATCTGTTCATTCATCGCGAATTCTGCGATAATTTCCGACATTTTATCTTTCGGAATCAAATTTTTTGGTTCATCAATCAATTGAGAACAACTCATTATTAAAAACGAAAAAATCATCAACATCCAGTTTCTCATAATTTTCCGATGAGCGATTTCCATTTTAAATTTAATACTCCGAAAACGGCTTCGTGAATAATTCCCCCGTTCATCTTACTTTCGCCCAATTCTCTGTTGGTGAAGATGATGGGAACTTCAACGATTTTAAAACCTTTCGCAAAAGCTCTGAATTTCATTTCAATTTGAAAACCGTATCCTTTTAATTCAATTTTATCCAAACCGATTTCCTCCAAAACTTTTCTTGAAAAACAGACAAATCCCGCAGTTGTATCATGAATGGGAAATCCCAAAATGGTTCTGGTATAAATCGACGCGCCATAAGAAAGCAAAACTCTGCCCATGGGCCAATTCACCACATTTACGCCTTTGGAATATCTTGAACCGATGGTCATATCCGCATTTTTACAGGCTTCATAAAGGCGAATCAAATCTTTCGGATTGTGCGAAAAATCGGCATCCATTTCAAAAATGTAGTCGTAATCTCTTTCAAGCGCCCATTTGAAACAGTGGATGTAGGCTTTTCCTAAACCATCTTTAATTTTTCTTTCGGTCAAAAAAAGTTGGGTTGGATAAAGGTTTTGTAATCTTTTTACGATTTCTGCAGTTCCGTCGGGAGAAGAATCGTCCACAATCAGGATCTGAAAATCCTCGTTCAACGCCACTACTGCGGAAATAATATTTTCAATATTTTCCTTTTCGTTGTAAGTTGGGATGATGACGAGTTTTTTCACTTGAAATTTAATTTGCAAAGATAAATAAATATGCGGGATGTTGAATGAGGGAAGTTGGGTGCAAATCGCTTTGTTGTGTTAAATATTTTGTAAAATTTTTAACTGAAAGTGAAAGCAGATTTCAGAAAGCGAATTTTCCTTACTTTTGCAAAAAATTACAAATTGGTAAGAATTACGCAGGAAAACGATTGGGTTGTATTCATTTTGGTCGGCTGTATTTTCCTTTATATTTTCATGCTTCTTTCGTTGCAGAGGGATTCTTCGGTGAAGGAATTCTTGTTGCAGAAATTTGCTGATGCCTCTAATAATTTTTTGAGTTGGCTGATTATCAGCTTTGTATTTGTGCTTGTTTTTTCCACTTTTGTTTCAAAATATATTCCGATTGTCCCGAAAAAAATCAGCGACATACAAGTTTTAGGTTTTGAACTGAACAAATTTGGATTCACCTTCATCACAGTTCTTGGATTTTATTTTATCAAAAATATTTTATCTTACCTTTTCTATGCAGGAACGGGAACGGTAAAAAAATGGGAGATTTTTTATTTCACAGCATCAAAATTTTACTTTGTCTTTTCGGTAGTTTTGATGATTTTTTGTCTGATTAACTATTTCTACAATATTGATAAAATTATTGCTTTTGACTTTTTTGCAGGCGTTATTTTATTGTTTTTCGTTTTCAAACAGATGTTTTATATCTTCAACAAGAACAACATATTGCCTCAAAAATGGTATTATAAATTTTTGTATATTTGCACCCTCCAAATTATACCTGTTTTGGTGCTTTGGAAAGTATTATTTTTTTAATGATTATTGATGATGAAACGCATCGAAAACCTTCTGTATAAAATCAGATTTGGAATTTGAGACGCTCATCTGAAAATAAAAACAGTAAGTAAAACAGATGAAAATTAAGTCTATTTTGGTTTCACAACCTGCACCGAACGAATCTTCCCCGTATCTGGAGATGGCTAAAAAAGAAAAAATCAAGATTGATTTTAAACCTTTTATCCACGTTGAAGGTGTAGATGCAAAGGAATTGAGAACACAAAAAATTGACCTTTCGCAATATTCGGGGGTGATTTTCACAAGCAAAAATGCGGTGGACCATTATTTTCGTCTTGCAGAGGAAATGCGTTTCGCCGTTCCTGATTCAATGAGATACCTTTGTCAGTCGGAAGCGATTGCAAATTATCTTCAAAAACACATCGTTTACAGAAAGAGAAAAATTGCATTTGGTGAGAAAAATTTTGCTGATTTAATGCCGCTTTTCAAGAAATTTCCAAGCGAAAAATATCTTTTGCCTGCTGCAGACGTTTTAAGTCCCGATGTGGTAAAAGTGCTTGAATCCTCCCCAATTGATTGGACGAGAGCGACGATGTACAGAACAGTTTGCAGCGATTTGAGCGATACCAAAGTGAGCGATTACGACATGTTGGTTTTTTTCAGTCCGCAAGGAATTCGTTCTTTAGGTCAAAATTTTAAAGACTTTAAGCAAAACGACACCAAAATTGCCGTTTTCGGTGCAACGACAGAACAGGCGGCAAAAGACGCAGGTTTAAGAGTGGACGTGATGGCTCCAAGCAAAGAAACTCCGTCGATGACGATGGCGATTGAGAAATACATCAGAAATATGAATAAATAATTTCTCGATAAAAATATTTAAAGGCCGTTTTTTCAGTTCTGAAGAACGGCTTTTTATTTTAATTAAATATTAACTTTACGGGATTTTATTTTTAAAATCGCAACAATATTATAACGAATGAACGCTCCCAAAGCAAAAAAAATAGAAAAAATTCTAGAAATCCACGGTGATCAGCGCATCGACAACTATTTTTGGATGAACGAAAGAGAAAATCCCGAAGTCACCCAATATTTGGAAGAGGAAAATGCGTACTGTGATTTCGTGATGAAAGATACCGAAAATTTTCAGCAGGAACTTTTCGATGAAATGAAGTCCAGATATAAAGAAGACGACCAATCTTTGCCCTATTTTTTCAATGAATATTGGTACATCGTTCGTTTTGAAATTGGGAAAGAATATCCCATTTTCAGCAGAAAATTTCAGACTTTAGAACAGGAGGAAGAAATTTTGTTGGATGTAAACATTTTAGCGGAAGGACAAAAATTCTTTGAAGTAGGAAGTGTCGCAGTTTCTCCCAACAATAAACTGATGACTTTTTCCACGGATAATATGGGAAGGAGAATCTATAACATTCAGTTCAAAAATTTAGAAACGGGCGAAATTCTTCAGGACCAAATCGCAAACACCACAGGAAAAGCAGTTTGGGCGAATGATAACGAACATATTTTCTACATCAGGAAAGATAAAAATCTGCGGGCTTTTCAAGTTTTTATGCATCAACTCGGGACGGATTCTTCGCAAGATGTTTTGGTTTTTCATGAAAAAGATGACACTTTTGATGTGAATATTTTTAAATCGAAGTCGCTTGAATATATTTTTATTTCGAGTTCGAGCACGATTTCCGACGAACAGAGATTTATTCCAGCAGACGATGTTTTGGCAGAATGGAAAATCGTGCAGCCAAGAATGGATGATTTGGAATATTCGGTGGAACATTTTGAGGACGAATTCTACATCATTACCAATGCAGATATAGCGACCAACTTCAAAATCGTGAAAACCAAAGTCGCAACTCCCAAAATGAAAAATTGGGAAGATGTGATTCCGCACCGAAAAGATGTTTTGTTGGAAGGGTTTGAAATTTTTAGAAATTATTTGGTGCTTGAGGAAAGAAAAGAAGGGCTTTTACAAATCAAAATTATTGATAATCAAACAAATACTTCCCATTATCTTCCGTTTTCAGACCCAACTTATACCGCATATATCGGTTTGAATTTAGAATTCGACACCGAAAAATTACGTTACGGATACACTTCCTTGACAAAACCCAATTCAACTTTCGAATATAATATGAAGGAAAAAACCACTGAACTCTTGAAACAACAAGAAGTTTTAGGCGGAAAATTCCTTCCCGAAAATTATGTTTCCGAAAGAATTTGGGCGCCATCAAGAGATGGAAAATCAAAAGTTCCGATTTCTTTGGTTTATCACAAAGACACCAAAAAATCTGCTGAAACTCCGCTTCTACTTTACGGCTACGGAAGTTACGGGCATACAGTGGATGCAAGTTTTTCCAATGTTCGGTTGTCGATTTTGGACAGAGGTTTTATTTACGGAATTGCGCATATTCGCGGCGGGGAATATTTGGGAAGAGAATGGTATGAAGACGGAAAAATGCTGAAAAAGAAAAACACTTTTTTTGATTTCATCGATGCTGCGAAATTTTTGGTGGAAGAAAATTACACTTCGTCGAAACATCTTTACGCAATGGGTGGTTCTGCAGGTGGACTTTTGGTTGGAGCCGTCATTAATTATGAACCCAATCTTTTTAACGGAGTTGTAGCGCAAGTTCCTTTTGTGGATGTGGTGACAACGATGTTGGATGAAGAAATTCCGTTAACTACTGGAGAATTCGACGAGTGGGGAAATCCGAAAAAGAAAAAATATTACGAGTACATGAAATCGTATTCGCCGTATGACAATGTAGAAGCAAAAAACTATCCCAATATTTTGATTACCACAGGATTGCACGATTCACAAGTTCAATATTGGGAACCCGCCAAATGGACGGCGAAACTTCGGGAGTTGAAAACCGATGAAAATATTTTAGTTTTCAAAACCGATATGAGTTCAGGACACGGTGGAGCAAGTGGAAGATTTGAGTCGCTGAAAGAAGATGCGTTGGAATATGCGTTTTTGATGAAATTGGAAAACAAATTATAATTAATATCGCCACGAATGCACGAATTTTTCACTTATTATAATGATTAGGCCATTAGTGGCAACAAAGTATATGACTGAAGCAGAATTATGGAGCAAGGTTGAAGAATTTTTCGTTGAAAATTTCGATACCGACAAACATCCGCAAATTGACACGATTTTATTTTTAATCGGCGTTCAGGAATTGGGAAGCGGCCAACAAAAATACACGAAAGACGACAAGTTAAACATCCTGCACATCGCAGTTTGCAGGTTGCTTGAGCCGTTTGGTTACTATAAATTTTCTCATTACGACGAAGATGGTTATCCGCATTTCGATGAGGTAGAAAAATTGCCTGAACTGAAACCGAACGAGCAACAAATTTTAATGAAAAAAGCGGTAATTCAATACTTTATGGATGAAGGATTGTTTTGAAGTCATTATCAGAAAAAATCAGGAAGCAGCCTGCTAAATAAATTCTCCTAATTTCCTCTTACAATCTCTTCCAACTGATTGAGCTGCATTTTAAAGCCTTCTTCAAAACCCATTTCTAAAATCTGTTTCATATCGTCCAACGAATTGAAATAAATATTGAAGGTCAGTTTTGTTCCCTTTTCGATTCCGGTAAAACCAATCAACCAATTCAGTTTTGGCAAGTCGGTATTGATATTTCCGTTCTCATCGGTGAAAAAATCTGAAACGGCAATGCTTCGGTGAGGATTGATTTCCTGATAATTCAATCCCGCAAAATGTTTTTCGTTTTCGGGACTTACCATGGCGTAGTTCCAGCTTCCGCCTTCTCTGAAATCCATTTTTTGGGTTTCGCATTTCCATGGTTTTGGAGCCCACCATTTTTCAAGTAATTCTACTTTGGTGTAATTTTCCCAAATTACTGAAACATCGGTTGGGTAAACTTTCATGATGTACAAAGAAAGCTGTTCTTCGTCTTTGGTAAAGGTGATTGGTGAATTCATTTTGGCGATTTTATAGTTTCAAATTTACATTTATTTCCATTAATCAAAGAAATTTCAATTATTTACAATAAAATGTTAAAAGTCACGTTTTTAAGAATTATTTAATAAAATATTGGTTTTAAATTTGCTTTTATATTCTTAAAATCAGTAATTTTAACAATTGAAATTTAAAATAGGAGATGAATAATAAGTTTATTCCGTTTATTTCTGTGCTGATGACGATTTCACTTATTGTGTTCGTTGTATTGCAGTTTTATTGGATAAAGGAATTGTATACCGCGCTTAACCAGGAATTTTCTAATAAAGTGTATTCCGCTATGGAATCTTCCACCCAAAAGGTGGCGCAACTTGAAGTTGATAAATATTTGAATCAGGAATACAAAAATTTTGGTAAAAACGTAATTGCAGGAAACGGAAGCCAGCCAACGCAAACCTATATTCAGCAGAATACGGATTCGGCAAACCGTTCTACGATTACTTTTCAGAAAAGTATTGTGGAAAGTCAAAACATTCCGATTTCAAGAAGAGGCGACAGTTTGAAGCTGACCAAACTCTATACTGATGAAGGAATTTTAAAAATCAAAAAAGAAAATACTTCCGAACCTTTGACGGCGCAACTGAGCAAAGACATCAATAACAATACTTATGCGCTGAGGGAGTTTGCAAAGCTGAGCGCGTCCAGTTTGCCGATTGAAAAAAGGGTGGACGAAAAAACATTGGATTCGGTTTTAACCCAAGAGTTGAAATTAAATGGTTTAAATACGAAATTCGGTTTCGCGGTAATGAACAATAAAAATGAACTCACTAAAATTACCAGTAAGATTTTCAATGAGAAAAAAAATAAAGATAGTTACACGTATCCACTTTTTACCGATAGTAAAGACAGAACACTTTATACGCTTGCTTTAGTTTTTCCGGATGATGATTATTATTTGGCGAAGAACAATTTGCCAATGTTGTTGGGAACCATTATGTCGCTTCTTACGATTTTAGGGATTTACATCATCTCCATCAATTACATGATGCGTCAGAAAAAAATTGCTGAGGTGAAAACAGACTTCATCAATAATATGTCGCATGAGTTCAAGACGCCTTTAGCAACGATTTCGGTGGCGACGGATTCTTTGGCGAACGACAAAATCGCGACCAATCCCGAAAAGGTAAAATATTATTCAGGACTCATTAAACAGGAAAACTTGCGCATGAAAAAGCAGGTGGAAAACGTCCTGAACATGTCCAAATTAGAACGAAATGAGGTGAAACTTTTCTTGAAGGAAACCGATGTTCGTTCCTTAATCAAAGAAATCACGGAATCTTTCGGATTGATTGTCGCTCAAAGAAACGGAACTTTAACGCAAGAATTCAACACGCAGAAATATGTTTTTAAAATTGATGAATTTCACTTTTCAAATGCGTTGGTGAACTTGCTCGATAATGCGAATAAGTATTCCCCCGAAAATCCCGAAATCACTGTTAGAACGAGAAACGAAGGAAATTGGTACGTGATAGAAATTTCCGACAAAGGAATGGGAATGGACATTGAGAATAGAAACAAAATCTTTGAAAAATTCTTCCGCGAGGAAACGGGAAATATTCATAATGTAAAAGGACAAGGACTTGGTTTGTCTTATGTGAAGAAAATCATCGAGCTCCATAAAGGTCAGATTTCAGTGGAATCCGCGAAAGGGAAGGGAAGTACGTTTGTGGTGAAACTTCCGATGGGTTGATTGTGTGAATAGTGAATTCGCTTCGCGGTGAATGGTGAATTTTCCACAAGAGTTAGAGCGATTTTTATTGCTGAACGCTAAAAGCAGAACGCCGAAAGCAAATTTTAAACTTTAAACAAAAAACAAAAGATATGAGCAACAGAATCTTATTAGTAGAAGACGACCAAAGTTTTGGTGCGGTTTTGAAAGATTATTTAACGATAAATAATTTTGAAGTTACCCTCGCTACAGACGGCGAACAAGGGTTGAAAGAATTTACGGAAAACGAATTCGATATTTGTATTTTCGATGTGATGATGCCGAAAAAAGACGGATTTTCTTTGGCGGAAGACGTGAAAAGAATTGATAAAAACACCCCGATTATTTTCCTCACCGCAAGAAATATGCGTGAAGATATCTTGAAAGGTTACCAAATCGGAGCCGATGATTATATTACGAAACCTTTTGACACAGAGCTTTTGCTGTATAAAATCAAGGCGATTCTTCAAAGAAGTACAGTGGTTGAAGATGACGAACAGGAACAGTTCAAAATCAGCAACATTTTCTTTGACTCGATGTTGAGACAGTTGAGAGTAGGAGATAACGAGTACAAACTTTCACCAAAGGAAAACGAATTGTTGAAACTTCTGTGCATGCACAGAAATGATTTCATGCCGAGAGATTTGGCACTGAGAAAAATTTGGAAAAAGGAAAATTACTTTACCGCACGAAGTATGGATGTTTACATCGCGAAGCTCCGTAAACTGTTGAAGGAGGATGACGGTTTGGAAATCATCAACGTTCATGGTGAAGGTTTCAGACTGTTGGTGAAGAATTAGTGTAATCACAACATAAACAAAAAGTTCGGAAATTTTCCGAACTTTTTTATTTCTAATAAAAAGTAATTTTCAAATTATTTTGCTTCCACGCAGAAAACTCGGTATTGCATTGCCAAAGCGGATTGGAAGTACTGTCTGATTCTTGCCAAATCTCCTGCAGCACTTTGTTTGGTAAGGTAACTTCCAGCCATTACTTTATAATTTGGTCTTAAAGAAGCGTCGATTTCCACTTTCATGTTTGGGAATCTTCTTCTGAAATACATCCCAACTTCTCTAGCTTCCTCATTGCTTTTTACCACCGCTAACTGAATTTTGTAGCCCATAATTCTTGGGTTTCTACGGCAAATTTCGGCTTGGGAAAGTTCTCTTTCTGGAACAACAATTTTAGGTGTAGGTGTTCTAGGTGTAGAATCTGAATCGTCATTCCAAGTTTTTCCTGAACCTGTATTGCCGGTTTTAGTGGCGCATTTATCTTCAATATTGCCTATCAAATCGTCAATTCTTTTATCCATAGAAATAGAAAGAGGCGTTCCTGCAATCGTGTCGTTTTTTACAACTTGCTGTGCGTCAATTTGATTAATGGAGAATAAGGATAGAACTGCAATTATTTTAAGAATAGATTTCATCAACTATTTATTTTGGGCAAATTTAATACAAATAAAATTTATACCAATCTTTGTTATTTAGAACGGTTACAAATTAAATGAAATGACGAAAAGCAGACGCTGTTGCTGTTAAATTTCTGTTAAAAGTCTTATTTTTGCCAAATTGAAAAGTAAACTCAATACATTTTAACAACCCAAGATTTTATAAATGATTAGTTGGAGAAAGCATTACAAAAGGGGTCTGATTGCAATAGGACTGTTGTTATCGACCAGTGCTTCTATTTACGCTCAAGGAGATGCCAAAAACGGTGAAAAGCTTTTCAAAGCGAACTGTACGGCGTGTCACGCATTAGACAAACAACTTGTGGGACCTGCTTTAGGCGGCGTAGTAGACAGACTCAAAAAAGAGCAGAATCTGGATACAGACTGGCTGCATAAGTGGATCAAAGACAACGAAGCGCTCCGTAAATCTGGAGATAAATATGCAAACGAAGTTTTTGAAAAGTTCAACAAAACGGCGATGACTCCGTTTCCTAGTCTTTCCGACCAGGATATTACCGATATTTTAGAGTACACTACTAATCCACCTGCACCAGAACCAGCTGCAGATGCTGCAACTGCTACTGACGCAAATTCAGTTCAGGCAATTGAAGCGGCTAAAAAAGAGTCGATGAATTCTAAAATCATCCTGATTTCTTTGGCTGCGATTGGCGGACTTCTTCTTTGGTTGCTTCTTAAATTAAGACAGCTCGTAAAACTTCAGCAAACGGATGAATTAGCGGGTCTTAATGCTACAAGAGCTTATTCATTCGCAGATCTTTACAAAAAATACCATTATGTAGGAAAGGGAATCCTCGTTCTTCTTGGAATCTTTGCTGCATACGGAATTTGGAACTGGTTGATGTGGATTGGTGTTTACAAAGGCTACAAACCTGAACAACCTATTTATTTCTCTCATAAAATTCACGCAGGTGAGAATAAAATCGATTGTCAACTTTGTCACTCATCAGCAAAATATGGTAAGGTTTCTGAAATTCCTTCCATGAATGTTTGTATGAACTGCCACCGAAACATTTCCGAGTACAAAGGAAAATACATGGAGCCAGGAAAAGACAAGGCTTTCTACGACGGTGAAATTCAAAAAATATACGCTGCAACAGGTTGGGATCCAGCTACACAGCAATATACTGGAAAAACCAAACCAGTGGAATGGGTAAGAATTCACAATATGCCTGATTTCGTGTACTTTAATCACGCTCAACACGTTGTTGCAGGTGAACAGGCGATTATCAATTCATACAACAAAAAAAATCCTGAGGCTAAAATCGATGTGGTTTGTAAAGCTTGTCATGGACAAGTGGACACCATGAACGTGGTGCAAATGGCAAACGACTTCACAATGGGATGGTGTATCGAATGTCACAGAACAACAGAAGTTGATATGAACAACGGTTATAATAAAGAGTACTTCAAAAATCTACACGAGAAACTGAAAAAACAGTATCCAAAATCTGAAGGTAAGATTACAGTAGATGCAATTGGAGGTCTTGAGTGTGGTAAATGTCATTATTAATAACGAAAAATTAGAAGTATCAATGGCTTCAAATAAAATACAATTCAGAAGTATTCACGAATTAGAAGACCCAACTTTGACAGGAAGGTTGGCTCAAAAGGAGTTCCTTCAGGAAATTCCCGTGGATGAACAAACAGGTGAATTAAAACCTAATGAGTCGGAATCCACAGGAACTTCAAGAAGAGATTTCCTTAAACTTTTAGGATTTTCTACCGCTGCAGTTACTTTGGCTGCGTGTGAAGCGCCGGTGATCAAAACAATTCCGTATGTGGTAAAACCGCACGAAATTATTCCAGGTGTTCCTAATTATTACGCATCCACTTATTTTGACGGGTACGATTTCGCAAGTGTTTTAGTAAAGACAAGGGAAGGAAGACCAATCAAAATTGAACCGAATCCAATGGCAAACGGTTTGGGTAAAACCAATGCAAGAGCACAGGCTTCAGTTCTTTCGCTTTATGATAACGATAAAGTAAAACAGCCAAAACTAAACGGGAAAGACGAAACTTTCGACAAAGTTGATGATTTCGTTTTAAAAGGTTTAACAGATGCTCAAGCAGGGGGAAAAAGAATCGTTCTTTTATCGCATTCTTTTGCATCGCCTACTTTCAAAAAGTTATTTGCTGATTTCAAGGCAAAATATCCTACCGCAGAATTGGTAACGTACGACGCTGTTCCTTATTCAGCAGCTTTGGATGCAGCACAGGAAGTTTTCGGTCAAAGAGCTTTGCCGGTTTACGATTTATCTAAAACGCAGTTGGTGGTTTCTTTCCAAGCAGATTTCTTGGGAGAATTCAACGGCGGATCTTTAGAAACATCTTACGCAGCTGCAAGAAAGCCAGGTCCAGATATGTTGAGACACATTCAGATTGAATCGAATATGTCTTTAACGGGAGCAAACGCAGATACAAGAATTAAGTTAAAGCCAAGTGCAGTAAATAAAGTTTTAGTTGAAGTTTACAACGGTTTAAACGGTAGCGCAACAAGCAAAGAAGCCGCAGAAATTGTTAAAGAACTTCAGGCTAAAGGAAGCAATGCTGTAGTTTTTGCTGATGGTTCAAAAGGAGCTCATGTTTTAGCTCACTTGATCAACCAAAAATTAGGTTCAACCGCTTTCACAGGAAAAGCTAACTTCTTAAAAGAATTTGACGGAGCGAGATATCAGGAATTTCTTTCTTGGATGAACGCTGGTCAAGTTGGCGTGTTGATTTCAAACAATGTAAACCCAATTTATTCTAACAACAAAGGAGAAGATTTCAAAAAATTATTGGCAAAAGTTCCAACAATTGTTGCGATTGCCGATAAGAAAAATGAAATGTACAAAGCTGCAAAAGCTGTAATTCCTGTAGCAAACTGGTTGGAATCTTGGGGAGATATGGCACCACAAACTGGTGTTTATACTTTAATGCAGCCGACTATTCAAAAAATTTACAAATCAAGACAAATTGAAGATTCGTTATTGGTTTGGATGAATGGAAAAGGAAATCCTGCAAACAATTATTACGATTACTTAAAAGCAAATGCTGCTACCTTAATAGGTGAAACTACCTTCAACAAAGCACTTTATAATGGTGTTCTTGAAGGAGGAAATACCGCAACACTTTCTTACACAGGTGGAAATGCTGCTCAAGCTGCAACCGAGTTAGGAAATTTAAAAGCATCTGAATTGGAATTGGTTCTTTATACCAAAACTTCAATGGGAGATGGAACTCAGGCAAACAACCCTTGGTTGCAGGAATTACCGGATCCGATTACTAGAATGACCTGGGATAATTATTTGACCATGTCACCAAAAGATGCAAAACAACTTGGAATCAAAAATAATCTCAATGCAAGAATGCAGTTGGATGGTTCTAAAGTAAACCTTACAGTAAACGGAGTAACCATTAAAGATGTTCCTGTTTTTGTTCAGCCTGGACAAGCGGAAGGTTCTTTAGGACTTGCTCTGGGTTACGGTAAGAAAGATTCAGGAAAAGTTGCAGAAACTGGAGTGAACGCGTTCCCGTTATTTGATGGTTCAAACACGGTTCTTTCAAATGTAAAAATTGAAAAAACAGGTGATGACCATGAGTTTGCAGGAATTCAGTTGCAAAATACTTTGATGGGACGTTACGAAATCGCGAGAGAAGTTCCTTTGGATGATTTCTTACACGTAAAATTCGATGACGAAAAACTAGGCTGGAACAAACCTTTAGAATACCACACCATTGGCGGAGCTTTACCTGCAGGAAAAATTGACCTTTGGGATGCTTTCGATGATACCGATGGTCCTCACTTCAACCTTTCAGTGGATTTGAATTCATGTACAGGTTGTGGAGCTTGTGTAATCGCTTGTCAAGCTGAAAACAACGTTCCTGTTGTTGGAAAAGAAGAGGTGAGAATGTCGCGTGATATGTATTGGTTGAGAATTGACCGGTACTACACAACGATTATGCCTGAAAATCTTGACAAGAACAAGGACGGAAAATTATCACAGGCAGAAGCTGTTGACGGAGGTTTAGACGTTCCAGGAATGTACGGTCATTTCCTTGACAAAGACAGCGGTATCTTGAACCACCCTGCAGACAATCCAGATGTGATTTTCCAACCGGTGATGTGTCAACATTGTAACCATGCACCGTGTGAAACAGTTTGTCCGGTTGCGGCAACTTCTCACGGTAAACAAGGTCAAAACCAAATGGCTTACAACCGATGTATTGGTACAAGATATTGTGCGAACAACTGTCCATATAAAGTAAGAAGATTCAACTGGTTTACTTACAATCTTAATGATAAATTCGACTTTAATCAAAATAATGATTTAGGAAGAATGGTTCTTAATCCAGATGTGGTAGTAAGAACAAGAGGGGTGATGGAAAAATGTTCAATGTGTATCCAAATGACACAGAACGTTATTCTTGAAGCGAAAAAAGATGGAACAACCGTAAAAGACGGCGAATTCTCAACAGCTTGCGTAAACGCTTGTGCAACTGGAGCAATGACTTTCGGTGACATTAATGACAAGTCATCAAAAGTGAGAGAACTGTACGGAAGCAACAGAAGATATACTTTACTTGAGGAAATCGGTACGAAACCAAACGTTTTCTACCACACTAAAGTAAGAAACAGAAAAGAACAAAATGTTTAAATAATAAATAGGTAAAAAATGTCAGGACATTACGAAGCTCCGATAAGGGAACCTTTAATTATTGGTCATAAGACTTATCACGATATTTCAAATGATATCGCAAGACCTATCGAGGAACGCGCAGGAAAATTATGGTGGGTTTCCTTTTGGATAGCTTTAACACTATTCATCTACGGATTTGGCTGTATCGCGTACACCATTGGTACCGGTATCGGTGCATGGGGACTCAACAGAACCAACAACTGGGGATGGGATATTACCAACTTTGTTTGGTGGGTAGGTATTGGTCACGCCGGAACCTTAATCTCTGCAGTTCTCCTTTTATTTAGACAGAGATGGAGAATGTCGGTAAACCGATCTGCAGAAGCGATGACGATTTTCGCCGTTGTGCAGGCAGCAATTTTCCCGGTAATTCACATGGGTAGAGTTTGGGTAGGATATTGGGTATTCCCTTTACCAAACCAGTTCGGTTCACTTTGGACTAACTTTAACTCACCGTTACTTTGGGACGTATTTGCAATCTCCACTTATTTCTCTGTATCAACCGTATTCTGGTTTATGGGATTGATCCCTGACTTTGCGATGATCAGAGACCGTGCAAAAACGCCTTGGACAAAAAGAATTTATACCTTCCTGGCTTTCGGTTGGGGTGGTAAAGCAAAACACTGGCAAAGATTCGAGGAATTATCGCTCGTTTTGGCAGGTTTGGCAACACCACTTGTATTCTCAGTACACACCACGGTATCCTTTGACTTTGCTACTTCCGTAATTAAAGGATGGCACTCAACAATTTATCCGCCGTACTTCGTTGCAGGTGCGATTTTCTCAGGATTTGCGATGGTACAGACACTTTTGTTGGTTGCAAGAAAAGTTTGTCACCTTGAAGATTACATCACCATGTATCACATCGAGATCATGAACATCGTAATCATCGTAACTGGTGGAATGGTAACTGTAGCTTACGCAACTGAATATTTCATCGCTTGGTATTCCGGTTCAAGATATGAGGACTTTACTTATCTTTCTCCAGGTGCAGCAACAGGACCTTATTGGTGGGCTTTCTGGGCGTTGATTATCTGTAACCTTGTTATCCCTGCATTATTTTGGTTCAAGAGAATCCGTACGAACATCATCGCAACATTTATCATCGCTTTGGTAATCAACATCGGGATGTGGTTTGAAAGATTTGATATCATCGTTATCAACATTGCAAGAGATTACTTGCCTTCAGGTTGGACGATGTTTAAACCAACCATCATTGATGTAGGTGTATTCCTGGGAACAATCGGGTTCTTCTCGGTATTATTCCTTCTTTACGCAAGAACATTCCCTGTAATTGCACAGGCTGAATTGAAGACTATTTTGAAAATATCAGGTGAAACTTATAAAGCAAAAGACGAAGAAGATGAGCACCACTAAAAAAATATACGGTATCTACGCCGATGACGACGATTTACTGAACGGCGTGCATGCTTGCAATGACAAAGGAATCAAAATTAACGAGGTGTATACTCCGTTTCCGGTTCACGGTCTTGATAAAGCTTTAGGTTTAAGAAAAACTAGAATTTCCGATGCTGCATTCTTGTATGCGGTTTACGGAATTACCATAGGAACTTTAGTAACTTGGTACACCATGAATCACGACTGGCCACAAAATATTGGTGGTAAACCAGCATTTTTATGGGCGCACAATATGCCTGCTTTCGTGGTTCCAATGTTTGAATTAATGGTTTTCTGTGCTGCACACATGATGTCGCTGACTTTTTTGGCAAGAAACAAAATGTATCCAGGATGTCCGCCACAAAATCCAGATCCAAGAACAACCGATGACAAGTTTATGATGGAATTTGTAACCGATGATGTTGATGCAGTAAAACAAGTTCTGATTGATACTGGGGTTGAAGAAATAACTGTAAAAGATGCTTAAAATGACAAAGAATATATTTAAAATCACGGCTATTTTAGGTTTTGCAGCAATTTCATTAAGTTCTTGCAGCAAAGAAAATCCACCTTTGGTTTATTTTCCAGATATGTATTTTCCGGTTGCTTATGATCCTTTGATGAAAGCTCAAGATGCTTATTCAAAACATGAGAACGAGATTCCTGCTTTTGTAAAAAATGACGGAGCTACTGGCTTAAGCCCAGTGAACGGAACCGTTGCGCAAAACAGAGAGGGAGTTGCTGATGAAGCTGCAAACGTAGCAATGACTCCCGATCAGTACAATGCGGGTTACGATGCATCTAAGTTAGTTACTGCATCACCACTTGATCCAGCAAATCAGGAAAAAGATTTGGCAAGAGGAAAAGATTTATATAACAAAACTTGTGCGGCTTGTCACGGAACAGCAGGTGACGGTCAAGGTCCAATCGTAGCAAGCGGTGCTTATTCTGGAGTTCCAAAGTATGCTGACCGGCAAATTACAGTAGGTTCTGTTCATTATGTTTTAAAAAACGGAAGAAACGCGATGGGTTCTTATGCAGGACAACTAAAACCAGGCGACCGTTGGAGAGTATCTATGTATGTGATGAATGCATTCAAAGGCGGAATTAATCCTGCTCCTGCTGCTGCAAATCCAGCAAACGCAACGGCAGCTGCACCTGCAACTGATGCGAAACCGGCTGCTGAAACAGCTCCTGCAACACCTGCAGCAAGTGTAACAACCAGTCCAAAAAAATAAAAAGAATTAAAAATGTATAGTTTTTCACCTAAATTAAGATTATATTCAATCATATTCATCGTTCTGGGATTGGTGCTTTTTGGAGCAGGCTACTTTATGAATCACGGGATTGATGATGCTAAAATTGAGCATTTGATGGAGGCGGTTCATGCGGGAGGTCTTAATAAACCTACGCATTCAAGTGAATTAATTGGTCCGCAAGATCACGCAGCTCATTTGGAACATGCAAAAATGCAGATTCACAATCAGCCACTTGCTGCGGTTCACTCGGTGGCGGTGTTTTTGTTCGCTTTAAGCTGCTGTGCATTATTTTTCTACAGTATTCAAAATGCGGCACACGCAGGTTGGCCAATCATCATCTTGAGAGTGATGGAAGCAATCGCTTCTTATATTCCATGGGGAGGAGCGATATTGATTATCATCATGTTACTAAATGTGACTCATCAAGGTCATCTTTTCCACTGGATGGATTCTTCATTAACGACTCCGGGAGATCCACACTTTGACCCAATTCTTTACGAGAAGAAAAAGTTTTTGAACATCCCTTTCTATGCATTCAGAACAATTTTCTATGTTGTTGGAGCATCCTTCTTCGCATGGAAACTAAAGTCAATGTCTAAAAAAGTTGATGAAAACAAAGCAAACAGAAAAATCTACGCAAACTATTACAGTTGGAGTGTTGGTTATATCGCTTTCTTCGGGTTCTGTTCCGCAGCATGGGCATGGGATTGGTTAATGTCAATCGACCCTCACTGGTATTCAACAATGTACATTTGGTACGCGATGGTGAGTGCTTTAGCTTCTTCAATTGCAGTAATCATTTTGATCAGTGTATATTTAAAGAAAAATGGTTTCTTGCCACAATTCAATGACAACCATTTACATGATTTAGGGGTGTTCCTGTTTGCAACAAGTATGCTTTGGACCTATACATGGTTTGCACAATTTATGTTGTATTGGTATGCAAACATTCCAGAAGAAGTTAACTATTTCTTTGGTAGATTTGAATATTACAGCTGGACTTTCTTGCCGGTAATGATTTTTGTGTTCTTGCTTCCACTTTTGGTTTTGGTAAGCTCAAGCATCAAGAGAAATTACAAAGTAGTAACAACTATGGCGGTAATCGTTCTGTTAGGACAGTGGGTAAATTATTTCAACATGGTAATGCCGGGAACAGTTGGCCCTTACTGGAAAACACCTGAAGTTTTATTATTAACGGTTGGTGCTTTGCTATTCTTTGCAGGATTATTTGTTTTCGCAGTAATGACGGCATTGAGCAAATTGAAGCTGATCCCAACAGGAAATCCATTCTTGAAAGAATCAGAGATTTACGAATATCCTTTCTAAGGTTTATTTAGAATATTAAAAATATTATCCCGGCTTTATGTCGGGATTTTTTATAAATTTGTGTTAAACCGAAATACAATGAAAAAAGTTCTTTTTCTGTTCCTGTTAAGTTTTCTTTTTGCGGCCTGCAAAAAAGATAAAGTGGATGCAACCAATCCCAAAACTTTGCAATCAAGCATCAATGATATGGCTTCAAGTTTGAGCACTTTGCAACAGGTGAAATTCAATGAGGCACTTTATATCTTAAAGACTTTTGGGGTGGAAGCAGATGGCGATGTAAATGAACTGAATGCTTTGGGAAAACTCATCAACGGACTAAAAGTTCCCGGAATTCTCTCTTTAGCCGACCAAGTTGCTCAAAAGAATGGAATTGAATGGTCAAGTACAGGTCCACCTTCATTGGGTGAAATGAATATTTTCGGCAATGAATCGGCAAAAGAATCCGATCCAAATGATGTTTCAGCAAGTTCTTTAAGTTTAGAAGCAACCGAAGTTCCAACCGACAATGTTTTAGGAACACAGGCGCTCCAAATTGTTCCGAGATTGGTGGATTCTCAAGGGAAGCCGGTTATCTTCACAGGAGCAGGTTTGGAAGCTGTTCTTGAAGTTTTCAGTAACGGAAACAGAATTCTTACTTCCAAAAACTTAATGCAGGACAATAATTTCAAAGGTTTTAATTTAAGATTTGCCTCACTTCCTTCACAGAAAATCATAGATAATAAAATCGACATCACGGTTTCCGTAAAAACCACCAAAAAGACTTTTAAAATGTCTAAAATCGGAGTTCCTGTTAATCCGAAAGCTCTTTTAATGCCTTCAGGAAATCCAGATCAAAATCCCGCAAATCCTACGATAAGCGATCCAACAGTTGTTCCCGTTGATCCAACTCTACCAACAGATAATTCTGGTACAAATCCCACAAAACCTGCAGCAGATCCGAAAGCAAGTGTGACAAGATTCTTGAACAACCTAAGTTCACAAAATCTTCGTGGAGCTTATGACACCGCGGAAAATCCTAGTTGGGGTTCTTATGAAACCTTTTCTAATCCAACATCTGGATTTGGAGCCGTAAAAAATATTAATGTAAAAAATATTTCCACCAACAGTTCTTCCGCAAACTCGGCAAGTGTAAACGCAACTTACGATGTGACGGACAAAGAAGGAAAAACAACCGCTTTGCAAGTTACCTTCGGACTGAAAAATGTAAACGGCGAGTGGAAAATCTCAAGCTATAAAATCAATTAGAATGTCGAATCCCGAACTGATCAAAAAGTTAGAACAAACCATCGAAAACATCCCTGATTTCCCAAAACCCGGAATTCAGTTTAAAGACATCACACCCATTTTCCTCAATCCGAAACTGTATGAAGAAGTGATTGAAGATTTGGCAAATTTCAGCCGTGGAAAAATCGACGCAGTTTGTGGAATTGAAAGTCGGGGTTACCTTTTCGGAATCGCGGTTGCCGTCGCTTTGGAAGTTCCGTTCATCCTCATCAGAAAAGCAGGAAAATTGCCGCCACCGTTCGTCGCCCAAAAATATGATTTGGAATACGGTTCCGCTGAAATCGAAATGCGCACCGGACAATTAAAACCTGGACAAAGAGTTCTTGTTCACGATGACCTTCTCGCAACCGGAGGAACGACAGAAGCCGCCGCAAAATTAGTGGAGAAGCAAGGCGCAAAAGTAACTCAGTTCAGTTTTTTAATTGGTTTGAAAGAACTTCACGGAACGGAAAGATTGAAGCAGTTTGATGCGGAAGTACATCAGATTTTGGAGTACTGATTTATTAATTTTAAATTTCTATTTTTCATACACCAAATCCAACGCTTTCTCAAAAGTTTTCTCGCCTTCCTCGGTATTAATCGCGATTTCACAGAATTTTCCGCTATTTACACTATTGTGAAAAGTTTAACGTTTTTCAAATAATGGAGTGATGAAATGTTTTTATATTTGATTTTGAAAGAATCTTAAATGAAAAAAACATTATTATTAATCGCTTTATTTTATTCCGTAATCTGTATTTCGCAAGCTTATTCAATCAAAGGAATTTCGTTTAGAAAATCTAATGAACTTTTATTAGCCCCAAAATTTGCTCCAAAATATTACTCATCAAATACTTTGATAGACACGATTTCTGTTAAAGACAAAAATTTTGATTTTAAAATAAAAAAATTTGGTGACAACTTTTTCTATCCCTACATTTTTATTGAGAGAATTGAAGAAAACTCATTTTTCATGAGTGATAATTATTTCTTGAATAATAAGAATCAAAAAGTCATTTTAGGTTCAAAGGATTCAAAGGAATTTACAGTTACAACTTCTGATAAAAGCATTGAGAAGGAGATTAAGCAGTTTGCTAATTTCTTTTCACTTGTTAATAAAGAGATTGAAAAAAGAGCACTTTATAGTAAAAGCACTTTTGAGAAATATGGAAGTGTTGATAAATTTCCACAAGAATTTTGGGAGGAAAATTCAAAATTTGAGGCAAATATTTCGGCAAAAGAAGATGAATTATTATTTCAATATACAAAAAAACATCCCGAATCTTTTGTTGCTTTTTGGAAATTGGTGGAAAAATTTGAACAACACGGATACAAAGAAATTTACGAGAAAACACACAACAATCTCTCTAAAAATATTAAGTCTAAGAATTCTGCAGAAGTTCTTTTTTCTGCTATAAAAGAAGCCAAATTTTTTTCCGTCGGCAATCAGTTTCCAATTCCTCAAATTACAGATTTACAGAAAAAGTCGGTCAAATTTCAAGTGCCAAAAGCGAAATATACTTTAGTAGATTTTTGGTTCAGCCATTGCAAACCGTGTAGAGAAGAACTTCCTAAATACAAAGAACTTTATGGCAAATTTAATCCGAAAGGTTTTGAAATGGTAGGAATCGCAACGGACAAAACTTTCGCATTACCTAATCTTCAGAAAACAATTGAAGAATTTGAAATTCCTTGGACAATTTATCTCGACGAAAACTCTAAACAATCTGATAAATGGACGATTAAGGTTTTTCCAACCAATTTTCTTTTAGATGAAAATGGGAAAATTATCAAGAAGAATATTTCACAGAAAGAACTTGAGGTTTTGTTGACTCAAAACTTAAATTAAATAACTTGAACACTAAAGACAATGAAATTCAAACACCTTTATTATTTAATAATATTCTTTCTATTTTCCAATTGGTTTTCCTCCCAAACCATTCACGGAACCATCATTTCCAACGAAACCAAACAAACCGTTCCTTTCGCCAAAATCGGAATTCTGAACGAAACTTTGGGAGCGATTGCCGATGAAAAAGGAAACTTTTCTTTGGATTTTACCCACGTGAATAAAAGCGGAAACTTAATGGTGGAAGTCGCAGGTTTTAAACCTTATCAAATTTCTGTCGGGAAATTTATTAACCAAAGCAGTCATCAGATTTTCTTGGAAGAAAGAATTACGGATATTACGGAAGTGGTAATTTCTCCTAAAAAATTGAAAGATGCTAATCTCGGTTACAACTCAAAATCCAAAAGCATTCATATCGATTATCTTTCGAAAAACTCGAAGAATGCCAAAAAACGCTATTCCGAAGAAGAACTCAACCAACCGCAAAGTGAAATCGCCATTTCGATTGAGACTAAGAAAAATACGAAACTGATGAAAATTAATTTGAATTTTGCGCAATTCACTTTAGAGGAACCAATTCCTGCAAGATTCAATATTTATGATGAAAAGGATGGGAAACCCAATCAATTGGTTAATTCAGAAGACCTTGTTTTTGAAATTTCGAAGGGTGCGATAAAAGACGGTGTTTTCACATTTGATGTTTCAAGAAAAAACATTTGGCTGAAAGGAAAATATTTTATCAGCTTTCAACCGTTGGATAGGGATTTTGATGGCAACTTCTTTGTGAGTGCAGGATTTTTAGGAAAAGCGTTTCAAAGAAGTTACCTCGAACCGTGGAGAGTTCTTCCGGCAAGTATCGTTCCCGCGATTAATGTGGATGTGAAAATTGAGAAGTAGATAAACTCACCCACTCTCAAACACACCAACTCACCCACACCATTTATTTTCATCATAATTTTGTATATCCCTCAAAAACAGTTAAATTTGCACTTCAATTTTTAATACGATTATGGCAAAACATAGACCGCAAGTGAACAAAAAAGAAATGGAAGGAAAGGAAACGGTAGAAGTTTTCAAGGATTTGGATAGGGGCGCACTCGATACAGAGCAGTTTTTGGAGAAACATGCGAAAACTTTAATGATGGTTTTCGGAGCTTTGGTTTTGGCAGTTTTGGGATACTTCGCCTACAATCAGTTTTATGTGGGACCAAGAAACGAAGAGGCGACTTTAAGTTATCTTGCTGCACAAAAAAATCTTGCCGACGGAAAAGATGATTTGGCTTTAGGTGGAAAAACTGCTGCAAATCCAGGTTTCCTTGGAACATACAACGATTTTTCAGGAACTAAAGTAGGAAAACTTTCTGCTTACAATGCGGGATTAATCAAATTCAAAGAAGGAAAATATCAGGAAGCTTATGATTTGCTGGATAAATTTTCTTCCGACAACAAAACTTTGATGGCGTTAAAATATGGAGCAATGGCTGATTGTCAATCAAATTTGAACAAGAACGACGACGCACTTTCTTTGTTAGATAAAGCAACTTCGGCTTCAGACGATCCCTACACTTCGTACTACTTCACAAGAAAAGCAGGATTGGTTGCATTGGCTTTAAAGAAAAATGCCGAAGCAAAAAAATACTTCACGACCATCGACGAAAAATATCAGGATTACGACAACGGAATGTCGGATTCCTACATCGAAATGGTTAAGTATTACTAATTGAAACCAAATGATTTTGAATTTTGAATTCAGAATTTTGAATATTGAATTTTAAAAATGGCAACAGTAAATCTTTCAGATTACAAACCATTACAGATCAATGATGCCGGTTCTTTCAGAATCGGTATTGTTGTTTCAGAATGGAATGATTTCGTGACATACAATCTTCGCGACGGCGCTTTGGAAACCTTAAAAATGGAAGGCGTAAAAGAAGAAAATATCCAAATCTTCAAAGTTCCGGGAGCTTTTGAATTGAATTATGCTTCGATGCAGTTGTGCAAAGAAAGAAAGTTTGATTCGGTAATTGCAATCGGTTGCGTGATTCGTGGGGAAACGCCACATTTCGATTACGTGTGTTCCGCAGTGGCGCAAGGAATTAAAGACTGTAATGTTTTGACGGATGTTCCCACTATTTTCTGTGTTTTAACCGATGACACCAAAGAACAATCCATCGCAAGAAGCGGCGGAAATCTTGGCAACAAAGGAATTGAAGCCGCTGTAACCGCATTACAGATGATTGATTTTAAAAGAAATATTTCAGAGAAAAAGGGAAATATCGGTTTCGGAAATTTGTAATTTTAACCTATAAAACCTCACAGGTTTCCGAAACCTATGAGGTTTCCCCAAAACAAAACACCATGCTATCCAAATTAAAACCCTTCTTTTATCTCGGAATTTTCTACATCATCCTTTCCTTGATTTTAAGGATTATCTTCATTTTCCATCCGATTACTACTGCAAGTTTTGGGATTTTAGAAAGTTTAAAAATTTTGAGTGTCGGATTGGTAACTGATATTTTCGTCTTTATTTTGGCGAGTAGTTTTTTGGCGGTTTACTTTCTTTTTCTTTCCAATTCGAAATACAAAAAGCCTTACGGGTACTTAATTTTTGGGGTGTTGGTTTTGGCTTTTATTTACACGGCGTTTGTTCCCGGAAATGTTTTCAAGCAATATGGCGGGTCATTTCCGGAAGTCGCGATTGCATTTGTTGGACTAAAAACTTTGCTGTTCGGGTTGATGTTGTTTTTGCCGGCTCAAAGAATCAGGATTCGGAATATCCTTTACTTCATCACGTTGTTTTTGTATGTCTTACTGATTATTTTCAACGCGGTGAGCGAATATTTCTTTTGGAATGAATTTGGGGTTCGCTACAATTTTATTGCCGTTGATTACTTGATTTACACCAACGAAGTCATCGGAAATATCATGGAATCTTATCCTGTAGTTCCTTTGTTTTCGGCGATTTTGGCTTTAACTTTATTCGTTACTTGGTTTATTTTTAAAAACACTAAAAACGAGCTTTTAACGCTTCTGAATTTTAAACAGAAATTAATTTTATTGGGAAGTTTTCTTTTGTTGTGCGGATTGAGTTTATTTGCAATTCCTCAATTTGACAAAATTAAATCCGACAACACTTTTGCACAGGAGATTCAGGCGAATGGACTGCCGAAATTTTATCACGCTTTCACCCATAACGAGCTCGATTATTTTCAGTTTTACCCAACTTTAAATCAAAAAATTGCGGAAGAAAACTTTCTGAAACAGTTTCAACCGCCCACTTTAGAAAGGGAAATCATTTCTGAAAATCCTGAACTCAAAAAAAATGTCGTTTTGATTTCCATTGAAAGTTTATCAGCAGATTTTTTGGAACATTACGGCAACACTCAAAAAATCACTCCTTTTCTTGACAGTTTAGCGACAAAATCTTTGATGTTTACCAACCTTTATGCAACAGGAAACAGAACCGTTCGCGGTTTGGAAGCTTTAACGCTTTGTATTCCGCCAACAGCAGGCGAAAGTGTCATTAAAAGAGAAAACAATAAAAATAAATTCACCACAGGAAGTGTCTTTAAATCAAAAGGTTATGATGTGAAATTTTTGTATGGCGGTTACAGTTATTTCGACAATATGGAAGATTTCTACAAAGGAAACGGCTACGATATTATCGACAGAAATAATTTCAAAACCGAAGAAATTTCTTTTGCCAACGTTTGGGGAGTTGCCGATGAAGATATGGCGAAAAAGGCAATTCAGGTGATGAACCAAGAGGCGAAATCGGGAAAACCTTTTTTTAATCATTGGATGACGGTTTCCAATCACCGCCCATTTACGTATCCTGAAGGAAGAATCGATATTCCCGGGACAGCAAAATCAAGAGAAGGCGGGGTAAAATATACCGATTACTCCATCAAGAAATTTTTCGAATTGGCAAAAAAACAAGATTGGTACAAAAATACTGTTTTCGTTATTGTTGCCGATCACTGCGCTTCAAGTGCCGGAAAAACTGAACTTCCGATGGATAAATACCGAATTCCCGCCATGATTTTTTCGGAAGGATTTATTCAGCCACAGCAATTCAACCCAACCATGTCGCAAATCGATGTGATGCCTACTTTGTTAGGATTGCTCAACTTTAATTATAAAACTAAATTTTTGGGTCAGGATGTTTTTAAAGAAAATTTCCAACCGAAAGCGTACATCGCCACTTATCAGGATTTAGGTTTAATTAAAGACAATTACCTAACTATAATTTCACCCACAAAAAAAGTGAAACAATATTCATTAAAGCTTCAAAATTCTCAATTACAGGATAATTTTAAACTTTATTACGATGAAATTCCGGTGCAGAAATCGGTACAGAATTTGGTCGACGATTGTGTTTCAGCGTATCAAAGTGTTTCCTATTGGCTGAAAGAAAATAAACTGAATAAATAAAATATTTTGTACTTTTAAAAAAGTAAATTTTTAGACTATGAAATGGACAAACGACAGAAGCGAAAATGTTGACGACCGACGCGGTTCCGGTGGAGGAGGCGGACTTTTAGTTGGGGGCGGACTTGGAACGCTCATTATCGCTGCAATTATATTTTTTTTAGGTGGTGATCCTTCTGCGATTCTTTCTTCTGGGATGGGAAGCAGCGGAGCACAAACCGAACAGCGTGATCTAACTCCAGACGAACTGAAAGTTAGAGATTTCGTCTCTATGATTACCAAAGAAAATGAACAAACCTGGAGCAAAATTTTCCAAGAAAACGGAATGCAATACCGCGATCCAAAAGTGGTGATGTTCGAAAGCGTTACCCAATCTGGATGCGGAACTGCGCAAGCAGCAATGGGACCTTTTTATTGTCCTGCAGACCAAACCGTTTATATGGACATGAGTTTTTTCCGTGAACTTCAACAAAGATTTGGAGCGCAGGTTACGGAATTTTCCATTGCGTATGTAATCGCGCATGAAATCGGACACCACGTACAAACACTTTTGGGAACAACCGGAAAAGTGGATCAATTGAGAGCAAGCGGAAGATATTCTGAATCGGAAATGAACAGAGTTTCTGTTGCGACCGAGCTTCAGGCAGATTTCTATGCGGGAGTTTGGGCTAGACAAACCGACAATAGAGAAAAATTTCTAGAACCAGGAGATATTGAATCTGCAATTTCAGCGGCGGAAGCTGTAGGAGATGATAATATTCAGCGTCGCTCACAAGGTTATGTGAATCAGGAAGGGTTTACCCACGGAAGTTCTGCCCAAAGAAAAGAATGGTTCATGAAGGGTTATAATACCGGAGATATTCGACAAGGTGATACTTTCAATGCGCTTTTGAAATAATTTAAAGCTTTAATTAGACCAAAAAAAAAATCCCGAATTAATTTTTCGGGATTTTTTTGAATCAAATAAAAGCAAACTGAACAAAAAACTGCGACTCAAATTGTGCCGCAGTTTAAAAACTATATGAATGTGAGATTTCTTAGTTTTGATTCATTGAATTTTCAGCAGTTGTTTTTGCCTGATCTACTTTCTGCTGAACTTGTTGTGACAAATCGTTTGCTTTATTTTTCAAGTCATTTCCCCATTTGTTGAAATTGTCTTTTGCAGAATTTACTTTGTCTTTTACTGCTTGCTGCTCTTCTGGCGTTGAGTTTTTGTATTTCCACCAAGCCAATGCTCCAAGTCCTAACAATGCTAATAAGCCGTTTCTTTTAGTGCTCATAATTTTAAGTTTTAAGTTATTTTAAAAATTTGTTTGATAGTCTTATAATTGTAAAAAGCGTGCCACAAACCAGGTTTGTCATATAAATTTTTGTTAAAATATTTTGCCTAAAATATTCAAAAGCAAAAAGTTCCGGCTTTTGCAGGAACTTTCTAAGATCTATTTGGAGATAGATTATTTTTTCTCTAATTTATATTCTAGTTTTGCGGAACGGTCGCCTACTTTTTCTGCCATAAATACTTGATTTTCAACCACAAAAAATACTTTCTGCATTCCGTCTTTTTCACCATTGTTTAAAGTGATGAAAGAACCGTCTTTGCTCCAAGTGAAAGTACCTTTTTCAGAAAATTTACCATCTTTTCTCTCAAGATAATTTTCGTCTAAAGTGTAGGTTTTGTCATTGTTCAAAATCAATTTTGTTTCAATTCCAGGACAATCTGCGCACGGAATTTTTCCAGTGTAGGTTCCGTTCCAGTCTACCGAGGTTTCTGTAGTGTCTCCTGTTGAAACAACTGCAGTGCTGTCAACAGAAGAAGTTTTTGGTGTAGCTGCGTTTACCGATGTGTCATCAGTTTTCACTTCTTCAGTTTTTTTGCATGAAGTCAACGCAAGTCCTGCGATTAGTACAGGGATGATTAATTTTTTCATTGTAATAGAAAGGTTTTACGGAATTGTTTTAATGCAAATAATGTGCAGAATTTTAGTTTTGTTAAAACTTAACATTACATAAAATAATCTTTGCTTAAAGAAAAAAAATCCGCAGAAAATTTCCACGGATTTATCTTAACCTTAACCTAAACCTTAGCCTAAGAAAGGATATCTATAATCTTTCGGACTCACAAAAGTTTCTTTGATCGAGCGTACAGAAACCCATCTCAACAAATTCATTTTTGAACCTGCTTTGTCATTGGTTCCGGAAGCTCTTGCTCCACCGAAAGGTTGCTGTCCTACAACAGCTCCCGTTGGTTTGTCGTTGATGTAGAAATTTCCTGCTGCGTTTTCCAAAGCGTGATAAGCTTCATCGATTGCGTAACGGTCTTTTGCGAAAATAGAACCTGTCAAAGAATAAGGTGAAGTTTCATCCACCAGTTTCAAAGTTTCTGCCCATTTTTCGTCTTCGTAAACATAAATCGTCAAAATCGGTCCAAAAATCTCTTCACACATCGATGAATATTGAGGATTTGAAGTTTCAATCACCGTTGGTTCTACAAACCATCCTTTCTTATCATCACATTTTCCACCAAAAATTACTTTTGCGTCTTTAGATTTTTTCGCTGCTTCGATGTAAGATTTACATTTATCGAAGGAAGCTTTATGAATCACCGCGTTCACAAAGTTTGAAGGATCTTCAGGTGAACCCATTTTGATAGATTTCAATTGATCTCCCATAATTTTTTGAACTTCTTTCCACAAAGATTTTGGAACATAAGCTCTGGAAGCAGCCGAACATTTCTGTCCTTGATATTCAAACGCTCCACGAACCAAAGCCGTTGCAACCGCTGCTGCATCTGCACTTGGATGAACCATCACGAAATCTTTTCCACCAGTTTCACCTACAATTCTTGGATAAGTTTTGTATTTGTGGATATTGTCGCCAATCATTTTCCACATTCCCTGGAAAACGGAAGTGGAGCCGGTAAAGTGAAGTCCAGCAAAATCAGGGTGAGCAAGAACTTTTTTCGCAGTCTCTGCGCCGGGGGTATAAATTAAATTAATCACGCCATCCGGAACTCCAGCTTCTTTGAAAATTTCCATAAGCACCTGTGCAGAATATACTTGAGAATGAGACGGTTTCCAAACCACCACATTTCCCATCATCGCCATACAACTCGGCAAATTTCCTGCTATTGCGGTAAAGTTGAAGGGAGTCACCGCAAAACAAAAACCTTCCAACGGACGATATTCTGCCCTGTTCCAAACTCCTTCCGCAGAAACTGGTTGTTCAGCGTACATTTCTGTCATGAATTCCACATTGAAACGAAGGAAATCAATCAATTCACAAGCGGAATCAATTTCAGCCTGCATTACATTTTTTCCCTGTCCAATCATGGTTGCAGCGTTTAGTTTGTCTCTGTAAGGACCTGCCAATAAATCTGCAGCTTTCAGGAAAATAGAAGCTCTTTGTTCCCAACCTAAAGCATTCCACTGTTTCTTTGCGGCCAATGCAGCTTCAATCGCAGCATCAACATGACTCATGTCTCCTTGATAATAGAAACCGAGGTCGTGCTGATGATCTTGTGGAGATTCAATTCGTACTTTTTCCTTGGTTTTTACTTCTTTACCACCGATGTACATTGGGATTTCCACTTTTTCTTTCCACATTTTTTTGTAGGTAGAAATAAGGGATTTCACATCCGCAGAACCTGGTTCATAACTTCTAACCGGCTCGTTTACGGCATAAGGAACTTGTGAAAGTGCTTTTGACATATTTTTAATTTTTATTGATTTTTTTGTGAATGTTACAAAGTTAAGTGAATTAATGGTATGTTCCAAAAAATCACTTTTATGGTTTCACGAGAATTTTTTCACAGACGATTTTGCTTAAAACAACTTGGCTTTTATCAATTTTCACCGCCATTGATTTGTCGTATTTTTCAATTTCCAGAATTTCTATTTTTTTGCCTAACTCCAAATTTCTTGTGTTGAGATAATTCAGGAAATCATCATCCGAACTTGTCACAGAAGCAAAAATTACCTTTTCACCTATTTTACAGTTGCTCAATTTCTGCAAATCTTGCGAGATAATGTTTCCATCTTTATCGGGTATTGGTTCACCATGTGGATCGAATTTAGGATAGTTGAGGATTTCATCCATCTTGTCGAAGAAAATTTCAGAGTGAACGTGTTCGAGCTGTTCGGCAATTTCGTGCACGTTTTCCCAACCGAAATTCATTTTTTCCACCAAAAACATTTCAGTCAATCGGTGTTTCCTAACAATTAAAGCGGCTTCTTTTTTTCCTGAATCAGTGATCTTTAAAGGCTTGTAACTTTCGTAAATAACCCATTTTTTATCGGCAAATTTCTTCATCATGTTATTTACACTCGGCATTTTCACATTTAAAAATTTGCTTAATTCATTAATCGTGACGGTGTTTTCGTCATTAATAAGATGGAAGATTGCTTTTAAATAATTTTCTTCGGTAAGAGAAATCATAAAGTTAGATTGTGAGGAATGCAAATCTAACAATAAAATCTTAAAGCAAGAAACGCACATTGAGCTATGTGCGTTTCGAATTTCATTAAAAAATTACCTGAAAAAAAATAAATACTATGAAAATTCGATGGGAAAATTGCGGGTGATAATCTTTTAATGTTTTTAATAGTTATTAGTTTCGGTTATTAGTTTTACACTACAAAGGTTGCAATAATTTTACATTAAAGTACAGGTGTTTTCACGGTAAATTATGGGTGAAATGACCGTTTTTTTCTAATTTTAGCACATGAAATATTCTTTCAAAAACGATTATGCAGAAGGAGCACATCCAAGAATTTTGGAGGCTTTGGTTCAAAGTAACTTTACACAGCAAAATGGTTACGGGTTAGATGATTACTGCAAGAACGCTGAAAATTTGATTCAGGAAATAGTCAACAATCCAAAGGCAAAAGTTCATTTTGTTTCGGGCGGAACGCAAGCGAATTTGATTGTCATGTCAGCTTTTCTTCGTCCACATGAAAGTGTGGTTTCTGCCGAAACAGGACATATTTTCACCAACGAAAGCGGTGCGATTGAAGCGACCGGACATAAAGTTCACGGTGTGGAAACTGTGGATGGGAAACTTCGACCTATAGATATTCAAAAAGTGATTGATGTTCACCAAAATATTCCGCATCAGGTGAAACAGAAATTGGTTTACATCTCAAATTCCACGGAAGTTGGGACAATTTATTCCAAAAAAGAATTGCAGGATTTACATCAGTTCTGTCAGGAAAAAAATCTTTTTCTTTTCATGGACGGCGCAAGATTAGGTCATGCTTTAACTGCCGAAACCAATGATTTGACTTTAGAAGATATAGCAAAATATACCGACGCATTTTATCTCGGCGGTACTAAAAACGGAGCTTTGATTGGTGAAGCCATCGTAATTAATAACGAAAATCTTCAAAAAGAATTTGGTTTTCATTTAAAGCAAAAAGGAGCGATGCTCGCAAAAGGTCGACTTCTTGGAATTCAGTTTCAGGAATTATTAAAGGACCATCTTTATTTTGATTTGGCAAAGCACGCGAATCAACAGTCGATGAAGATAAAATCTGCCTTTAAAGAAATCGGTTGTGAATTTTTATCGGAAACTTACACCAACCAAATCTTTCCGATTTTAAATCAAAACCAAATAACCAAACTTTCTGAAAATTTTGATTTTTACGTTTGGAAAAAAATAGACGAACAAAAATCCGCCATTCGAATTATTACTTCTTGGGCGACGAACCATGAAGTGGTGGAAGAATTTATTAATGAAATTCGGAATTTATAGTGATTGATTTTTCGGCGGCGGCGAAGCCGCCGCCGAAAATTTCCAAAAAAAATCCTTTCAGAACTGAACGGATTTATATTTTGATGAGGATTTTTTAAATCTCGTATTTCTCAACAACCTTCTGTGAAACTCCAGTGTTACTGAAACCACCATCGTTGAAAAGATTCTGCATCGTCACTTTTTTAGTCAAGTCAGAAAACATGGCAACGCAATAATTAGCACAATCAAGTGCAGTTGCATTTCCAAGTGGCGACATATCTTCCGCATATCCCATAAATCCTGTGAAACCTTTCACACCGCTTCCCGCCGTTGTCGGAGTTGGAGATTGAGAAATGGTGTTGACCCGTACTTTTCTTTCACCCCAATAATATCCGAAAGTTCTTGCGATGCTTTCCAAATAAGATTTATTATCGGCCATATCGTTGTAGTCGGGGAAAGTTCTTTGAGCTGCGATATAAGTCAATGCAAGAATAGAACCCCACTCATTCATACAGTCTTTTTCCCAAGCCACACGCATTACTTTATGGAAAGAAACGGAAGAAACATCCCAACCTTTTTCCAACCAGTCGTAGTTCATTTCTGTATAATGTTTTCCTTTTCTCACGTTCACCGACATTCCGATGGAGTGGAGGATAAAGTCGATTTTCCCAAATTTTGCGATGGCTGCGTCAAACAATTTTTCCAAATCTTCGATGGAAGTAGCATCTGCACCCACCACTTCGGAACCTGTTTTTTCTGCCAAAGCGTTCAACTCGCCCATTCTCATTGCGATTGGTGCATTGCTCAAAATAAATTCTGCGCCTTCTTCATGGCATCTTTCTGCAACTTTCCACGCGATGGATTGGTCGTTCAAAGCGCCGAAAATGATTCCTTTTTTACCTTTAAGTAATCCGTATGACATAATTTTTATTTTAAACAAAAGTAAGAAATATATTGTTTTAGGCATAAAAAAAGAGAACCAAATTTCTTCGGTTCTCCTTCTGCGATTTATGTTGAATTAGTTGGTCGCCTTATTGATTTCTGCTTTTGCGTCTTCTGCAGCGTCTTTGGTTTTGTCCCATGCACCGTCTGCAAAATCTTTGGTCTTTTCCCAAGCGTCAGAAACCGCATCTTTTGTAGTTTCCCACGCGTCAGAAACATTATCTTTTGCTCTTTCGTACCATCCTTCAGCGGTTGGTTCTACATTTTTTTCTCTTTGTTCACGGATGTAGTCTTTTGCTCTGTCTGCGTAATCTTCAACCGTCCATTTTACTTTGTCTACAGCATTTTCTGCTTTGTTATAATCTTGTGTGTCCATAATAAATATTTTAGTGTTAATAATTTGGTTAATGAAAAAAAAAATTAATTTGATATTATGTTAAAAACAATAACCGTTCCTAAAAATATTAAAGTTATGTTAAAGAATTTATAAAGTTTTAATAAAATTACTCCGAAACTCGCAAATGAATTCTACCAAAGGAATTCTTATTTTTGATGAAAATATTTTAAGATGGAAAAAATCCGCTGCAGTTGGTGCGAAAAGGATGATTTATACAGAAAATATCACGATGAAGAGTGGGGAAAACCTGTTTATGATGACGAAACCATTTTCGAATTTTTGGTTTTGGAAAGTTTTCAGGCAGGACTTTCTTGGTACACGATTTTAAATAAAAGAGAGAATTTTAGAAAAGCTTTTGATGATTTTAATTATATAAAAATCGAAAAATACGATAGTGGAAAAGTAGAAGAACTCATGCAAAATGCAGGAATCATCCGCAACCGATTAAAAATTTTGGCGACCATCAACAATGCTCGAAAATTTCAGGAAGTACAAAAAGAGTTCGGAAGTTTCTCAAAATATATTTGGGATTTCGTTGGCGGAAAACCCGTTGTGAACGAACCAAAAATTTTAAGTGAAGTTCCCGCAACCACAGAAATTTCAGATGCTTTGGCAAAAGACTTAAAAAAGCGTGGATTCAAATTCCTCGGTTCAACGGTAGTTTATGCCCACATGCAGGCAACAGGCATGGTGAATGACCATATTGTGGATTGTCACTATCGTAATTCGTAAAATAAAATAGCAATCAAATTAACTTGATTGCTACATTTTCACCTTGATAAATTGGTAAATCATCAAGGAATAATCCTTTCCAAAACCCATTCAATCATATTTTTCTCCGAAGTGTGGTGATCCGCAGAAAATTCGCCACGTCTTCTGTTGGCAATGACGCAATTAACGGTTAAAGCTTTGTGTCCCAATAATTTGGAAAGTCCATAAATCGCAGAAGTTTCCATTTCAAAATTGGTTACGCCTAAATCATTCAAAGTTTCCAAAAACTGGTCATCGATTGCTCTTAAGCGTAACTGTCTTCCCTGCGGCGCATAAAATCCTGGAAAAGTTGCCGTATTTCCGTGGTATTTTGCGTCCTTGTAATAATCCGAAATTTCTTCTGCCCAATCTGAAAAATACAGCATCGGTTTAATTTTTTCGTACGGGAATTTTTCCAAAAAGTTTCTAGAAAACTCGTTTTCAAACTGATAATCAGAATAAAAATGAAGCAATCCATCTAAACCCACCACATTTTGCGTCACCAACATATTATCAACCTCCACATCGGGATTCACACTTCCGCAAGTTCCGAGACGGAAAAGTTCCAGTGCGGTGTGTTCTTTTTTGAATTCTTTTTCCTTTAAATCTATATTCACCAAAGCATCGAGTTCGTTCATCACGATGTCGATATTTTCAGTCCCGATTCCGGTGGACATTACGGTAATTCTTTCACCTCTTAAAGTTCCGGTATGCGTGTAAAATTCACGTTTGTTCTTTTTAAATTCTATATTATCAAAATATTTTGAAACTTTTGGAACACGATCGGGATCACCTACCAAAATAATTTTTCCGGCAATTTCTTCCGGCAATAAGTTGAGGTGATACACACTTCCATCGGGATTGAGTACCAATTCGGAAGCAGCGAGTTTGTTTAGCATTTTATTTTTTGTTTGATGTAATTTGAAATTGTTTGATATAGTTTGAAACAGTAAATTTTAATTCGATCTTAAAACGGGAATCTTACAGCACTTCTTTATTGGCTCTTTTTATTTGCCCCCTGAAATTTATCCTCCAACTCTTTTCGTTTTGTAACCCATTTCCTGCAGGATTTTCATAATTTTGTCTCGGTTATCGCCTTGAATGACGATGATTCCATCCTTTTCTGAACCCCCGATTCCGAGAGTGGTTTTTATTTTTTTCGAAATTTGCTTTAAATCTTCTTCGCTTCCCTCGAAAGCTTCAATTAAAGTCACGGGTTTTCCGTTTCTGCCTTTCTTTTCAAATTTGCAGATTAGAGGTTCGTTCTGCTCGAATTTTTCTTCAGGCATTTCGAAATCCTGTTCTTCGTGTTCTGGGAAAAGATTTTTGAGTTGGTCTCTGATGTCCATTGAACAAAATTAAGGAAATAAATCTTGTAACGTCAAAAATAGGGACAAATTTAAAGTAGGGAACAGTATTAAAAAAAGTTAAAACTAAAATATGGTTCGTTTTGTTCCGAACCTGTTTTATATATTTGCAGCATATTTTTTACAAAAATGGAAATCGACAAAGAAATTTTTCAGGATTTGGTTAAATTTTATGGGGAAGCATTCCATTTGCCGCCACTAGCTGCGAAAATTTACGCTTACTTGATTTTTGACTTTGAGAAGAAGGGAGTTTGTTTTGACCATTTTGTGGAGATTTTACATGCGAGCAAAAGTTCTGTTTCCTCCAACCTTAATCTGCTTCTGACTTCAGGCTTAATTAAAGATTTTACGAAAATCGACGTACGCAAAAGATTCTTCGTGATCAACGAAAATTACATGGTCATTCGATTTGAAGAAATCGTGGAGAAGATGAAGGCCGAAATCAAAATCCTAGAAAAATTGATGGATTTCAGACAGACGAAAGACAAAGACATTAACCAAAGATTCGAGTTATATAAAACACTTTTAAATAAAAACATCGAAAATATTCAGGAAACTTTAAATAAAATTTAACAATGAAAAATACCATCATCATATTTTCACTGGCGATGCTTTCCGCAGTTTCGTGCAAGAAAAAAGAAGAAAAAAAACCAGACGGACCAAAAGAGGTCCCCGTGGTTGCTGTGGAACAACGAAATGTAACGGGTTATCAAAGTTTTCCGGCATCCATTCAAGGTCGTGTCAATAACGACGTTCGTGCGAAAATCCAAGGATATATTACTCAGGTTTTGGTAGATGAAGGGCAATATGTATCAAAAGGGCAACCGCTGTTCCGCCTCGAAACCAATACATTAAGCCAATCCGCAGATGCTGCAAGAGCCGGAATCGGTGCCGCTCAATCTGGAGTTGCCGCCGCAAAAGCGAGTGTGAATGCCGCGCAAGCCGCAGTAAACGCTGCACAAGTTGAAGTGAATAAATTAATTCCATTGGTTCAAAAAAATATCATTAGTAATGTTCAATTAGAAACTGCAAAAGCAAATCTTTCACGTGCTCAAGCGCAACTTTCACAAGCGAGAGCTGCGGAATTGCAAGCAAATGCGGGAGTTTCTCAAGCTACTGCAAATTATCGCGGCGTTCAAGCAAACATTGATTATTCCGTCATTCGTGCCCCGATTTCCGGTGTGATTGGAAAACTTCCTTTAAAAGTCGGAAGTTTGGTGGGTCCAACTGATGCCACTCCTTTAACAACAGTTTCGGATACAAGCGGAGTTTTTGCTTATTTTTCTATGAACGAAAAGGAATATCTAAACTTTCTTGAAGATTCATACGGAGCAACAGTTCCCGAAAAATTGAGAAATATGCCCATGGTAGAATTGGAATTGGCAAACGGAAGCACCTATTCCAAAAAAGGTAAGATTGAAGCCGTTACCGGACAATTCGACCAGAACACGGGAACAATTCAATTCAGAGTTTCATTTCCAAACGCAGCAAAATTATTGAGCAATGGAAACAGCGGCACCATCAAAGTTCCAAAATTATATGACCAAGCGTTGGTTGTTCCCGAAAGCGCAACTTTCGAACAGCAAGGTTTGGTTTATGTTTATCGTGTTGAAAAAGATACTGCAAAGAACGTATTAATCGGCGTTACAGACCGTGTAAATAATTTGGTGGTGATAAAGGATGGAATTAAGAAAGGGGAAAAAATTGTCGCTCAAGGAGTCGGACAGTTAAAACCAAATTCAGCGGTGAAACCCAAACCAGCCAATTTTGACGAAATCGTAAACGCCATAAAACCGATTTTCTAATGGTAAAACATTTCATAAACAGACCGGTTTTTGCAAGCGTAGTTTCCATCCTGATTGTAATTTTGGGGATTTTGGGACTTCGAGCACTTCCGGTGACGCAATATCCTGATATTGCTCCGCCAACAGTAAGTATTAATGCGAATTACACCGGTGCAAGTGCCGAAACCGTGATGAACAGTGTGGTAATTCCAATCGAGGAACAAGTAAACGGTGTGGAAGGAATGGATTATATTTCTTCTTCGGCGAGTAATAACGGTTCGGCAAATATTCAGGTTTTCTTTAAACAGGGAATTAATCCAGACATTGCCGCGGTTGAAGTTCAGAACAAAGTTCAGCGTGCTGTTCCGCTTTTACCGGCAGAAGTGACGCGTTCCGGAGTCACAGTTCAAAAACAGCGAACGAGTGCATTGATGTTCCTTTCTTTTTATACAGAAAATCCCAACTTAAATGAAGTTTGGCTTCAAAACTATTTGAATATCAATGTGATTCCCGAACTGAAAAGAGTAAGAGGTGTCGGTGAAGCACAAGCATTTGGTGGAAAAAACTATTCGATGCGGATTTGGATTGACCCAGCAAAAATGGCTGCATACGGATTGCAACCCAGCGACGTTTCTGCGGCAATCAACGAGCAATCCAGAGAAGCCGCTGCAGGACAACTTGGGCAAAACAGCGGAAATGCTTTTGAATACGTCATTACATATAAAGGAAAATTCAACCAGGAAAAAGATTACGGCGAAATCATCTTAAAATCCCTTGGAGACGGACAATTCCTTCGTTTGAAAGATGTTGCGGAAATCAAATTGGACGCTCAAAATTATACTTCAGTCGGAGAAAATAATGGGCGAACCGCAATCAGTATGGGGATTTTTCAAACTCCGGGTTCCAATGCGCAAGATATTATCAACGACATTAAAAAATTCCTTGAAGAAAACGCAAAAACTTTACCGAAAGGAGTTGGATACACCATTAACTTTGACACCAATGATTTCCTTGAAGCATCAATTAGTAAAGTAGTTACGACTTTAATTGAAGCTTTTATTTTGGTGTTCTTGGTGGTTTATTTGTTCCTTCAGGATTTCCGTTCTACGTTGATTCCGGCGATTGCGGTTCCGGTTTCGATTATCGGTTCGTTTTTCTTCCTGAATTTATTTGGATATTCCTTAAACTTATTGACACTTTTCGCTTTGGTTCTCGCTATCGGAATTGTAGTGGATGACGCAATCGTCGTCGTAGAAGCAGTTCACGCAAAATTGGAACATGGATATACCGATGTGAAAGAAGCCACCGTTTCCGCAATGGATGAAATTACGGGAGCAATTATTTCGATTACTTTGGTGATGGCGGCGGTTTTCATTCCGGTAACTTTTATTACGGGTCCAACTGGGGTTTTTTACCAACAGTTTGGAATTACTTTAATTGTGGCGATTTTAATTTCTGCGGTGAATGCGTTGACTTTAAGTCCAGTTTTATGTTCCTTATTTTTAAAGCCGAATCCAGCGCATCACGAAGAATATTCGAAATTGAATTTTCTGCAAAAATTTTTCTATAAATTCAATGTCGCATTTAGAACAGTAACCAACCGTTACGGAAGGTCTTTTGTTTTCCTTTTAAGGCATAAATGGGCGACCTTAATCATTTTCGCATTGGGCGGATTATTTTTCTGGTGGTCAAATTCCACGATGCCGAAGGGATTTATCCCAAAAGAAGACCGTGGGATTATCTTTACCGACGTTTCGCTTCCTCCGGGTGCGTCGATGGAAAGAACGTACAATGTTTTGAAAAATTTGCAGGAAGATGCCAGAAAAATTCCGGGAGTTGCGAACGTGACTTTCACGGCGAGTCGTGCGTTTATGTCGGGAAGTGGTTCCAACACGGGACAGGCATTTGTACGGTTGAAACCTTTTGACGAAAGAGCGCATGACGAGGACCTTTCCGTGGAAACCATTACCAAAAAATTATTTGGTGTCGCCTAGAAATATCCGGATGCAAAAATCGTGTTTTTTTCGCCTCCAAGTGTTCCGGGATTTGGTTCAAGTGATGGTTTTTCCGCGGTTTTGTTGGATAAGTCAGGCGGGAATTTACGAGAATTGAACAATGTTGCTAAAAATTATCTCGGCGCTTTGATGGAAAGACCTGAAATTCAGTTTGCCAACACGTCATTTAATACCAATTATCCACAGTACGAAATGGTAATTGATGTTCCGCGTGCAAAAGATGTCGGTGTTTCGATTACGGATATTCTTGCAACAATGCAGGGTTATGTGGGTGGAATTTACGCGGCAGATTTCACCAAATATGGAAAACAGTTTCGGGTGATGGTTCAAGCGTTTCCGGATGCGAGAAGACAACCTTCTGATTTGGACGGAATTTTCGTGAAAACTGCTTCCGGACAAATGACGCCGATTTCGCAGTTCATTACGATGGAAAAAACATTCGGTCCAAAATCCGTGGAAAGGTATAACCTATTTACATCGATTTCGATTTCTGGCTCGAACAATCCAGGATTCTCGACAGGTGATGCGATTAAAGCAGTTCAGGAAGTTGCGGCAGATAAATTACCGGCTGATTATGTGGTAGAATTTACGGGATTGTCTAAAGAAGAATTGAGCTCCGGCTCACAAACCGCAATTATTTTTGTCTTGAGTTTGGTGTTCGTTTACTTCATTTTGGCGGCACAGTATGAAAGTTTCTTACTGCCGCTATCGGTGATTATTTCATTGCCACTGGGAGTTGCAGGAGCTTATTTCGGACAAAAAATTGCCGGACTTGAAAACAATATTTATTTCCAAATCGCATTAATCATGTTGGTTGGACTTTTAGCGAAAAACGCGATTTTGATTGTAGAATTTGCGGTTCAAAGAAGACATCATGGCGAAACTTTGGCAATGTCTGCAATCAATGCGGCGAAAGCGAGATTGCGACCTATTTTGATGACCTCATTTGCCTTTATTTTCGGAATGTTGCCATTAGTTTTCGCTTCTGGAATTGGGAAAGTTGGAAACCAATCCATCGGAACCGGTGCTGCAGCGGGACTTTTAATCGGAACATTTTTTGGGTTGATTGCCATTCCTGTTTTGTATGTGATTTTCCAATGGCTGCAGGAAAAAATTAAACCGATAAAGGAAAAAGATATCAATGTGGCGGAATAATTTCCCTCCTTCGGAGGGGTGTCTTCAACGAAGGTGAAGACGGGGTGGTTAATCAATTACCAAAATCAAAAAAAACTTCAATGAAAAATAATTTCAACATCAAATATTTTGCATTTTCATTAATGGCTTTATTTGTTCTTTCATCGTGTATGACGCGTGAAAAATACGAGCGACCAAAAGAAGCCGTCAATGAAAATCTTTTCAGGACCGATAAACTTCCCCAAGATTCTACAAGCATCGCTACAGTTTCGTGGCGTGAGATTTTCACCGACAATGTTCTTCAAAAACATATTCAAAACGGTCTTGAAAATAATCTCGATATCAGAATTGCTTTACAGAATATCGTAGCCGCAGAATCTTATTTAAAGCAAAGCAAAGCAGCGTATCTTCCAACGATTGCGGTTGGTCCCGGTTACACTTTGCAGACACCGTCTTTAAATATTGGAAATGCAAGTGAAAGAAGGTACAACAATATTTTCGATGTAAGTGGCGACATTTCTTGGGAAGCAGACATTTGGGGAAAATTAAGGGCACAGGAAAAATCCCAATACGCTCAATATCTAGGAACAACAGCTGCTCATAAAGCAGTGAAGACGGATTTGGTTGCAGCAATTGCTTCGGCTTATTATCAGTTGTTGACTTTCGATGAACAGAAAAGAATCATCAACGAAACCATTAGTTTAAGAAAGAAAAATTTTGAAACCACGAAAGCGTTGAAAGAAGCCGGAACTTTAACTGAAGTTGCCGTTCAACAAAGCGAAGCGTTGGTTTTCAATGCGGAATCTCTTCTCATTAATATCGACACACAAATTGCACTTTTGGAAAATACGATGAGTTTGTTGATGGGAATTCCGTCGCAAAATATTGAAAGAACAACTTTGGCTCAACAGAAAATGCCTACAAATTACAAACTTGGATTTTCTGCAAATCTCCTTTCAAACAGAGCAGATGTGATGCAATCCGAATACAATTTAATGTCCGCTTTTGAATTGACGAATGTAGCAAAAGCACAATTTTACCCAAGTTTAAGAATTGGTGGAAGTGGCGGAATTCAAAGCTCGGATATCGATAAATTGTTCAGTGCAAATTCTCTGTTTGCAACGCTTGTTGGAAGTTTGACTCAACCGATTTTAAACCAAAGGCAAATCCGAACCAACTATGAAGTGAGTTTGGCGAACAAGGAAAAAGCCTATCTCAATTTCCGTAAAACACTTTTGAATGCGGGAAAAGAAGTTTCTGATGCGTTAAAAGTATATGATGCTCAAGACGCTTTCATCAATTTGAAAAGAAAAGAATTGGTCGCTTATCAAAAATCGGTCGAGTTTTCACAAGAATTGGTGAATTATGGAATGGCAAATTATCTGGAAGTTTTGAATGCATCTGTAAATTCTTTAAACGCAGAACTCAATATTTCCAATGCGGAATATGCGAAAATGAAAGCGGGAGTGGAGCTGTATCAAGCTTTAGGAGGAGGTTGGAGATAAATGGGGTTTGAGAGTTTAAGCTACTGTATGGTAAGGACAAATCGTGAAAACTAACGAAGTCAATTGTTCAAAAAAATAGAAGTTTTTTTTTGCGACAGAACATCATCAAACAATTTCAAACTACATCCAACAACATCAAATTGTTTTCAAACTCTTAAAAAACTCCCACATCACAATTCCCCCACAAACCGAAACATTCAGTGAATGTTTTGTTCCCAATTGCGGAATTTCAAGAAAAGTGTCATAAAGAGAAAGCGCTTCGTCGCTCAAACCATCCACTTCGTTTCCTAAAACCAAGGCGTATTTTTCATTTTTTTTAATGAAAAAATCAGTGATGATTTCTGAATTGGTGGTCTGTTCAATTCCTAAAATTTTGAAGTTTTCTCTCTTTAAATTTTCGAGAGCTGTTGAAATATCTTTCTCGTAAATCCAATCCACACTTTCAGTCGCGCCCAAAGCCGCTTTATGGATTTCGCGATGTGGTGGCTGCGGTGTAATTCCACAAAGAATAATCTTTTCTACCAAAAAAGCATCCGCCGTTCTGAAAACCGCACCCACATTATGCATACTTCGAACATTGTCCAAAACCACAACCAACGGAATTTTCTCTGTTTGCTTAAAAGTTTCTACATCGATTCGGCCTAATTCTTCGAGTTTCAGTTTCTTGGTGGATGACATCTAAAAGTAATTTCTACAAAATTAACCATTTCCCATTAGATTAAAAATTATGTATTTTTGTCATGAGATTGAGCCCTAAATGAAAAAAATAAAAGATGAACTACAAAATATTATTAGAAGAGATGGACCAATTGGCGGTGAAAACCTTATCAAAACCTGGAAGAAAATGAAATCCCAGTGTCCAAAATCAAGAAATCAAGCATCTCAATCAATAAGAAATTGAAGTAATTAAAAATAATTTTTCAAAGTTAAATTGATCAGATAATTTTGTCGAAGACAAAATTTTTTTTATTCAAGTTGAACCAAAACTAAAATGGCAAAAAAAGAAACCCCTTTAATGACGCAGTACAACGCCATCAAGGCGAAATATCCTGATGCGCTTTTGCTGTTCCGGGTTGGGGATTTCTACGAAACTTTTGGTTCGGATGCCATTAAAACCGCACAAATTTTAGGAATTGTACTCACCAAAAGAGCAAACGGTGAAGGTCATATCGAATTGGCGGGATTTCCGCATCATTCCATCGATTCTTACTTGCCGAAATTGGTGAGAGCCGGACTTCGTGTCGCCATTTGCGACCAACTGGAAGACCCGAAATCCGTGAAAGGTATCGTAAAACGAGGTGTTACGGAATTAGTGACACCCGGAGTTACGTTCAACGAACAGGTTTTAACTTCCAAGAAAAATAATTTTCTGCTTTCCATTCATAAAGAGAAAGAGAAGTTCGGAATGTCATTGGTGGATATTTCCACGGGAGAATTTTTGGTTTCTGAAGGAAATTTAGAGAAATTACTACACCTCGTTTCTACTTTTGATCCGAGCGAAATTATTTATCAAAGAACGACTGAACTTCCATCACAGCTTAAAAATAAAAATTCTTTCAAGCTTGAAGATTGGGCGTTTCAATACAATTACGCTTACGAGAAATTGACCAATCATTTCAAAACCAATTCACTGAAAGGTTTCGGTGTGGAGGAAATGAAGTTGGGAATTGTTTCGGCGGGAGCAATTTTTGCTTATTTGGTTGAAGATACGCATCACGCTCTTTTACAGCATATTACAAAAATTCAATTGATTCCTCAAGACGATTATTTGATGATGGATCAATTCACTTTAAGAAATTTAGAAATCGTTTATCCAAGCAATCCGCAAGGAAAATCGTTGCTCGATATTATCGACAAAACTTCAACTCCGATGGGTGGAAGATTGTTGCGAAGAAGATTGATTCTCCCATTAAAATCTGTGGGTGAAATTAACAGAAGATTGAGTTTGATTGAGTTTTTCAACAAAGAAGATTCGCTGAAATATAAGATTTTACAATTATTAAAATCCATTTCCGACCTCGACCGTTTGATGGGGAAATTGGCTTCGGAAAAAATCTCACCTAAAGAACTCGGTTATCTACGTCAAAGTTTGATGAATATTCATCAAGTTAAAAATTTGCTTCATCAGTTTGATGAGGTTTTGGCTTGGCTTCAACCTTTGAATAATTTGGAGGAACTCATCAAATATTTAGAAAATTATTTGAATGATGAACTACCCGTGAATATTTCCAAAGGAAACGTTATCAAAAACGGAATCTCCGATGAACTCGACCGACTGAGAAACCTTCAAAGCAAAGGCAAAAATTTCCTCGATGAAATGTGTGAAAGGGAAATCGAACGTACAGGAATTTCGAGTTTAAAAATCAATTTCAATAACGTTTTTGGCTATTTTATTGAGGTTCGAAACACGCATAAAGACAAAGTTCCCGCCGATTGGATTCGAAAGCAGACTTTGGTGAACGCTGAAAGATACATCACCGAAGAACTGAAAGAATACGAGGAACAAATTCTCGGTGCAGAAGAAAAAATCTCCAAAATCGAACACGAGCTGTACCGAAAAGTTTGCGAAAATGTGATGATTTACATCGACCAAATTCAGGAGAATTCTAAAATTATCGCAGAACTCGATTGCGGTGTCGGATTGTCGGAACTTGCGGTTTCTGAAAGTTATACGCGACCCATTCTAAACGATACTTTTGAAATTAGTTTAAAGGAAGCGCGACATCCGATTATTGAAAACGCACTTCCTCTCGGTGAAAAGTACATTCCGAATGATTTATTTTTGGATAAAGATTCACAGCAAATCATTATGGTTACAGGTCCGAATATGGCGGGAAAATCAGCCATTCTTCGGCAAACCGCCATTATTTGTTTGATGGCCCAAATCGGAAGTTTCGTTCCCGCAAAACATGCTGAAATTGGTATTCTTGATAAAATTTTTACAAGAGTTGGAGCAACCGACAATATTTCTGCGGGCGAATCCACTTTCATGGTGGAAATGAACGAAGCGGCAAATATCCTCAACAATATTTCCGAACGAAGTTTGATTCTTTTGGACGAAATTGGCCGTGGAACGTCCACTTACGACGGTGTTTCCATCGCTTGGGCGATTGCGGAATATCTTCACCAACATCCGACACAAGCCAAAACTTTATTTGCAACGCATTATCACGAACTCAATGAAATGACCGTAAATTTTGAACGGATCAAAAATTTCCATGTTTTCATTCAGGAAAATAAAGGAAATATTATTTTCATGAGAAAGCTCGTACAGGGCGGAAGTGAACACAGTTTCGGAATCCACGTCGCAAAATTGGCGGGAATGCCATCAAAAGTGGTGAATCGTGCGAATGAAGTTTTAAAGACTTTAGAAAAAAGCCGTTCACAAAGCGGCTCTAAAGAAAAAACAAAGGCGATTACGGAAGAAAATTTGCAACTTTCTTTCTTTCAACTAGACGATCCCGTTCTAGAAAATATCCGTGAAGAATTGACGAAAATCGACATCAATACTTTGACTCCGATTGAAGCGTTGATGAAACTGAATTCGATTAAGAAGTTGATTGGAAGGTAGATTTCAGCTAGTATTTTCCCGTTTTCAGAATTCCTTCAAAATAATTCACCAATAAAACTCTTTCCGCTTTTGTCAAATTCGCTTCCGGATGTTGCGGAAGATAAGCCGTCATTGGCATGGAATAATCTTTTACCGATTTTGCCGCGTTTTCCAACATATTTTTCTTTAAATCCTGATTGAAATTTCCCCATTCCGAAAAATTAAAATGTTCTCTTCCTTCATTGATATGATGTTTAATCGACCATGAAATTGGCGCGACATAAGCGTAATTTGGGTAAACCGTTTCGTTGGAATGACAGTCGTAACATGCTTTTTTCAAAATTTGCTGCACATTTTTTGGCGTCTGAAAAACATGAACAAAATTAATTTTATGGTCAACCGGTTTATTGGTTCGGTCAACAGGAATGAACTGAATTAAGGCAATGACGATCAGAAACCAATAAACGATATTCAAAAATGTTTTCATTCGGATTTTTTAGGTTCGGAAGTTTTTACATCAGAAATCTTTGTGGGCTCTGTTGAAGAAGGTATTGGCGTTTTTGTTGCGAGAT
>Ga0116181_1000118_pt1 | contig 67237 bp, 53 predicted proteins | sample AD_UKC075_MetaG_FD_89752 | JGI IMG/M metagenome (GOLD analysis project Ga0116181, IMG submission 89752) | Active sludge microbial communities of municipal wastewater-treating anaerobic digesters from USA - AD_UKC075_MetaG | ecosystem: Engineered > Bioreactor > Anaerobic > Digestate | place: USA... | reverse complement strand
TAGTTAGCAAATGGAGAAGGAGATTCGCCGCCCAAAAAAGAACTATAACATGTCCGTGCTGGCAATTTATGCCCGCAGCAGAAGCAGCTGGAAAAGGAGCCTAAAGGGAAAGCCGCTTTCCAGCGCCCGGGGAGCGGGGCGCCTGCGAGCAGCCGCTGTGCTCCCTTCCAGGGACGGGGAAACTGAAGAAGATTTAAGGTTTGTCTTTCTTATAAAAAAACAAGCACAAAAGGAAGGAGTTGAAAGCATGTCATTTTCGGATCTGGTGGGTAAAATTAGGCAGCGGGTCAGCGAGGAGGCGGATCCGGCCAAGATTGGCAACCTGAATGCCGTCTTTCAATTCGAACTGACGGGAGATGACGGGGGCACTTTCCATGCCAAGGTTGCCGACGGGAAAGCGGAAGTTGTCGAGGCGGCCCACGATAACCCCAATGTTACCATCATTATGGCCGCGGAAGATTTTCTGAAGCTGGCGGAAGGGAAGCTCAACCCCACCTCAGCTTTTATGTCCGGCAAATTGAAAATCAAGGGGGATATGTCTCTGGCCTTGAAACTGCAGTCCCTCATCGGCTCAGCCAGGCTGTGATCCGGCACTGGGGGGGCTTGCCCCCCCATTTTTATTTATAGATGCCCTTGTTTCCAAAGCTTGGCCGTGCCGGAGCGGCTGGAATTTTTTTAAGGCGGTCCCGGTGCCCGGGGAGGCAGGATATCTACCGGGTTTATGGAATTAATCATCGGCAGGAAAAACTTTTGAGCGGGTGACCGGGATGAATATCGCCTTTTTCCTCTTGCCTAAAAGAGACGTCGTTTACCTGTCTCTAAACTGCACCATGCGGCAGGCCCTGGAAAAAATGGAGTACCACGGCTATTCCGCCGTTCCCGTGGTGGATGACCAGGGCAAGTATGCCGGGACCCTTACGGAAGGGGACCTGCTCTGGAAAATAAAAAATACCTGCGGGCTGAACCTGGAGAAGACGGAAAAGATTCTGCTCCGGGACCTGCCCCTGCAGAGGCACAATGAGCCGGTAAAGATCAATGCCCAGATCCAGGACCTGCTGTCCCTGGCCATTAACCAGAACTTTGTCCCGGTGGTGGACGATGACGGGGTTTTCATCGGGATTGTCAGGAGAAGGGAGATTATCGGCTACTGTGCCTCCCTGCTGAAGGCTTCCGAAAAAGAAACGGATGCCGCGCCCCCCGGCGGCATTTAAACCCGGGAGAGCCCGGGCTTTATTTTTTCCCCTGGCCTCCCTCCCCTGCCGGCTAGTCCTCTCCCGGCGGGGGAGATTCTTTTTCCGGCCGTCTCCTCTTGCTTCTTCATCGCCCCTCTTCCTTGTGCCAGCGGCAGACCAGGAAGATCACCAGCAGTGCCGTTACCCCCTCGGAGAAGACGGGAGTGATCCAGATCCCCCACTGGCCCCAAAGGGGAGGGAAGATGGCCAAGCCCAGGACGGTGCAAAGCAGCCCCCGGAAGACGGCCACAGCCAGGGAGCTTCCCACTTTCTCCAGGGAGGTGAAGAAGATGGAGCCCACGATCCCCGCCGGCGCCAGCAGCAGGGACCAGCTCATAATCTTGGTAACCTGGACGGCCAGGTCCAGGGCCTGGGGATGTTCGGGGATAAAGAAAGCGGCCAGGGGCTCCGCCTGCCAGTGCAGCAGGAGAAAGAAGAAGCCGGCCACCGCCAGGGAGGCGGCCAGGAGCCGGGCCAGGGCCTCCCGGACCCGAAGGAAGAGACCCGCCCCATGATTGTAGCTCAGTATCGGCTGGGTACCGGTTCCCATTCCCACCACGATCATGATCCCGAAAATCATCAGATATTGAGCCAGGGAGTAGGCGGCCACTCCCAGGGGGCCCACATAATGGAGAATGGACCGGTTAAAGAGGAAGGTGGCCACACCTCCCGCCAGCTCGGTGAAGAATTCCGAGAAGCCGTTGGCCAAAATTATCCAGAGGGTGCCGGACCCTCCTCCCGGGAGGCCAAAGGCGAGTCCCGGCCGCCGGGCGGCGCTTTTTACCAGAAAATAGGCCAGGAAGAAGGCCGCCGCCAGGGATTGGGCAATGCCTGTGGCCAGGGCGGCCCCGGAGATGCCCATGTTTAGAACAAAGAGAAAGTAATAATCCAGGAAGATGTTCAGCAGCGCCGAGAAGGCCATTACCGCCGTGGCCAGGTTGGGGCGGCCGTCGTTGCGCACGGACTGCTCCAGGATGAAAGAGAGGATCATGGGCGCAGCAAAGGGGTAGAGAGCCTGCAGGTACTGGCCGGCATACTCCCCCAGCACTCCGGAAGCCCCCAGCAGGGCGATGATGTCAGGCAGAATGAAGGCGACGGCGGCGCTGCCGGCGATGCCCAGCCCGCCGCCCAGGGCGGCAATCAGCCCCAGAACGCGCCGGGCTTTTTTCGTTTCGCCGGCCCCCAGGAGAACGGCAATCCTGGCGTTGCCTCCGACGCCGATCATAACGGCCAGGCCGATAAAGACGGCGACCACGGGATACAGGATATTGACGGAAGCCAGGGCCTCGGGCCCCAGCCGGCGGCCCACCATGATGCCGTCCACCACCTGGTAGAGGGAGATAAACAGCATGGAGGCTACCGCCGGGAGGGCATTTTTTACGATCAATCCCCCCAGGGGGCGGTTCAAAAAGAATTCCCTGGCCGGATCGGCGGAGGCGGAATCGCGCTCCCTTCCCCGAGGCGGCTCGGGCCGAGTATCTTCGCGGTTTTGGGGATAGTCTTGATCCCGGGGCATCTTTTACTCCAAGATCTTGAACGACTTGCCAGACGGTAATCGTTTTTAATACAATTCCTTATCAGGCTACCACATAAACGCGGAGCATTCAATAGGCAAAGGCAATCATCAAGTTGTCTTCTCCTCCTCAACAGTTCCCCGCGTCTTCCAGGACTTTTTTAATATTACCCTTCCTTTATTGTCAAAAATGCCTCCACTATTCCAGCAAATCCCTTCTCGTATTTATATTTTCTGGCAACCACCTCAAAAAGAAAAAATTTTAAATTCTCATAAGAGGGATTAGAATATATTTGCTGAATAATTATATATGTAAAATATTTCACAAACTCCATAATCAAAATTCGAGGTGTTATTTTATGGTCTACGAAAAGAAGCCATGGCTCAAGTATTATGGCAGCGTCCCCCATGAAATCGATTTTCCCCGGAAGACAATGTACGAGACGGTTGTAGACGCCGTAGCGGAATACCCCGACAGCATTGCTTACGATTTCATGGGCAAAACGGCCACCTACCGAGAATTTAAGGAGCAGATCGACCGCTGCGCCGATGCCTTGGCCAGCCTGGGCCTGAAAAAGGGCGATCGCTTTACCATCTCCATGCCTACCTCGCCCCCGGGAATCATCTGCTTCTATGCTCTCAACAAGCTGGGTGCGGTAGCCAGCATGATCCATCCCCTTTCCACGGAAACGGAAATCGAATTCTACCTCAAGATCAGCAAAAGCAGGTTTGCTTTGACCCTGGACATCTTCTACGATACCTTTAAGAGAGCGGCCGACAAGGCCGGACTGGAGAAGTTGATTATCTCCAAGATGCAGGATTACCTTCCCCTGCCCACCAGGATCGCTTACTGGGCCGCCAAGGGCAGGAAGACTCCTCCCGTCCCCGCCTCCGACAAGGTAATAATGTGGAAGGACCTGGTGATCAAGGGGAAGCACCCCTCGGCTCCCGCGGCGAAGGTGGATCCCGACGAGCTGGCCGTTATTCTCTACAGCGGCGGGACCACGGGTACGCCCAAGGGGATTATGCTCTCCAACTACAACTTTGTCAGCCAGGGGATCATGTGCGCCCAGTGGGTAGGCATGAACCGGGATTACGCCGACATGCTGGCCATGCTGCCCATATTTCACGGCTTCGGCCTGGGGGTTTGCGTCAATGCCGTCCTCATGAACGGGGGGAAAGTGATCCTGGTTCCCCTCTTCGAAGCGGAGATGGCGGCCAAGTTAATGAAAAAGCGGCCCCACTACATCATCGGGGTGCCCACTCTTTTTGAAGCCCTCAACAAAAGCGAGCGCTTTAACAAGGCGGATCTCAGCTGCCTCTACGCCTGCTTCTGCGGTGCCGATACCCTTCCGAAAGTGGTAAAGGATCGCTTTGAAGCCATCGTCAAGCGCCAGGGAGGGAACGTGAAACTCCTGGAGGGATACGGGCTTACGGAGGCGGTAACGGCCATTATGGCCATGCCCATGAACGAGTACCGCGAAGGGAGTATCGGCATTCCTTTCCCCAACATGATGGCCAAGATCGTCAAGCGGGGGACTACGGAAGAGGCGGAACCGGGAGAAGAGGGAGAGATCTGCGTCAGCGGGCCCGCTGTGATGCTGGGGTACCTGGACCAGCCTGAGGAGACGGCGAAAGTGCTGAAAGTGCACGATGACGGGCGCCTCTGGCTGCATACCGGGGATATCGGCACCATGGACGAGGATGGATTCTTCTACTTTAAGCTGCGGGAGAAGCGGATGATCAAGTCGTCGGGGATGAATGTCTACCCCAGCCAGGTGGAAGCCCAGCTCTACAAGCATGATGCTGTGGCCGAAGCCTGCGTCATCGGCGTTCCCGACCTGGACCAGGTGGAACGGGTGAAAGCCTTTGTCGTCCTGAAGCCGGGGATAAAACCCAGCCCGGAGCTGGAAAAGGAGCTCATTGCCCACTGCCGCAAAGACCTGATCAAGTGGAGCTGTCCCCGGGAGATCGAGTTTATCGACGAGCTGCCCAAGACCAGGGTGGGCAAGATCGCCTACAAGGAGCTGGAACAGAGGGAGATCGAGAGGTTGAAGGCGGAAGGAAAATACTACGGGGAGGCCCGCGGCTAAAAAAGGAGCCCCCGGCAAGGAGCAAAAGGCCCGGTTTCAAAAACCGGGCCATAATTTTGGCTCTTTTGCAGCGGCGGGAACGGCTCCCCGCTGCGGGTAGGCGGCGTGGCTGGACTGCCCGCGGAATACGCCAAGGAGGACCCGCCCGCCCTTAAAGCGGCTCTCCGAGGCGGTGTCAGATCCGGATCCAGCTTTTTTCGATCCCCTTGACCAGGAGGAAGCCGGCGACAAAAGCCACGGCGGGATTCATGGCCAGGGAGAGGGCGGCTACAGCCAGGATGACAAAGAAGTCGCTGCGCTTCTCCATGCCCCGGGCCGCTGCCGCCAGGTCAATCCCGCTGTAAAAAAGGAGGCAGCCCAGGGCGGCTTCGGGAATCAGGGCGAAGATTCCGGCGCCGTCTTTTCCCAGAAACAGCCCCACAGCCAGCAAGAACGCCCCGATGATATAGACGGTGTACCTGGTCCGGCCTCCGAAGCGGTAGTGGGCGGCCACTCCCCCGCTGCCGTGGCACATCATGTATCCTCCGAAGGGGGCGGAGATGAGGTTGGCGGCGCCCATGGTCAAGCAGAGGTTCCGGTCGTTCACCCGGGCGGCCCGGGGGCCGAACAGATCCCGGGAGACGGCCGTGGTTACCAGGACGGCGTTGGTCAGAGTCAGGGGCAGCTGGGGCAGGGTAATCAGCAATAAGCCCCGCTGAAAATCGGTTAAGGCCGGAAGGACCAGTTCGGGCAGATGTATACCCCACCCGATTTCCGGCAAGGGCTGCCCGGGATGGAGCAAAAAGTTTAGAACAATCCCGGCCAGGACGGCGGCGATGGCCGCGGGGAAGCGCTTGCTTTTAAGCAAGGGCTACATCAGCACCAGAATGGGCCAGCCGATGAGGGGCTCGGCGGCCACCATCTTCACGCCCATTACCGCCAGGGAGATCCCCAGCCCCACCTGGATGCCGCTGACCACGGCCGGCGGTGTGATCCGGCTGATAAAGCCAATTAAACCCGTTAGGCCCAGCAGCAGCAGCAAGCCTATGATCAGCCCGGCGGCGGCCACCTCCCCCGGGGTTAGCTTGTGCAGCAGCACCGCCGCCGAGGCGGCCTTCATGGGCTACACCGCCATGGGAATCCGGTAAAACCAGCCGCAGAAGATATAGAAAAGGCCGAAGCCGGTAAAAATGCTGGCCGGGTTGAATCCGGCAACGGAGATGGCCCCGAGAACGTAGGGCAGGAAAGTGCCCAGGTCGCCGATGGATCCCGAGAGCTCCCCTAAAAATGTGACTCGTTCCTGTTCTTTTTCCAAGCTCCTCCCTCCCGGCCTCTAAAATAATTTCCTTGCCGGCGCCCTTTTTCCTTTTATCCGGCGAAGCAATTGCTTCTCAAGGAGCGAATAAAGAAAGGGGCTGTCCTGGAAGCCGGCAGCAAGGACAGCCCCGTGGCGGCAGTCCGGCAAAAAGGAGGCCGCCGCACAGACTCCAAGAGCCTCCTCTCAGCCTTTAACGTATTCCACCACCGCCTGCCAGCGGCAGTGATCGGCGATATTCTTCTTGGCGATTTGAATTCCGATTTCGTCCTCCGGCCGGATGCGGCGCGTTACTTCGTGCAGGCGTTCAATCGTCGTATAGGTATCGTAGTGAACCAGGATGACGGGCACCTTTTTCTCGATGGCCCGGGAGAGGACGCTCACGTCGGGATAGAGCCCGCCGGTGAGAATCAGGACCGAGGTGCTGGTCTCCAGGGCGGTAATGGCCAGGTCGGAGCGGTCGCCGCCGGTAATCACCGCCTTGTTGGGGGCGCGCCGCAGGTAGCTCAAGGCGCCGTCGATGGTCATGGAGCCGATAACCACGTCTTCTACCAGGCGGTTCAGGCCCACGTTTTCTTCCGTCAGCAAGACCCCCTCCAGGGCTTCGTAGAATTCCTGAACGGTGGGCGAGGCGATCTCCGTTTTGCGGGGTATGACCCCCAAAACGACATGGCCTTGTTCTTCCAGGATGGGAGCATAGACGCCCCTGGTTTTATCCAGGAGGGTCCGTTCTACGTTGTTGAAAATGTTGCCCAGAACGGGGATCCCGGACAGGCGGAAATGGTTGTTGTAAAAGAGGGATTTATCCAGGCTGTAGTCGTCTTCCATCCGGATCACGTACAACATGGTGGAATCCAGCATTTTGATTAAGGAGATGGCGTCAAGCCCCAGGCTGGCTGCCGTGTACGGGGAGAGATAGCCGTCCACCAGAACGACATCCAGATCCTGGGCTACGGTTTTCCAGGCCTCCAGGATCTTTCTCTTCAGCGACTCCGGGCTGCGCTTAGTCCCGCCGCTCAAACAGTAGGGGCCGATGCGCACCGGGGAGATTACTTCCGCGCCATGGGGCAGGGAAAGGACTTTTTGAAAGAGTAGCACGTCCTGGTCCTGGGTCTGGTGGAGATCCTTGGTAGTGCTGATGGGCTTGAAGTAGCCCACCTTGAAGCCCTCATCCTGAAGCTTCAAGGCCAAACCCAGGGCGATGGCTGTTTTACCGCTTCCGGCCATGCCGCCTAAAAATATGCTCTTCATCGGGTCACTCCTTTCTACTCTTCTTGCTCATTTTCATTGGCAGCGGTTATCTTCACATCCAGAGCCATTGCACTGTCAGGGTAGGCAATGACGGGATTGAGGTCAATTTCCTTAATCTCCGGGAAATCCAAGGAGAGCCGGGCTACCCGGGCCAGGGCCTCGGTGATGGCGCAGAGATCGCACGGCGTGCTGCCCCGGTAGCCGCGCAGCAAGGTATGGGCCTTGGTCTCCGTAATCATCTCTTCTATCTCTTCCATGTTCAATCCTTCTGCCAGCCGGAAAGATACATCTTTTAACAGGTTGACGTAGATTCCTCCCAGGCCAAAAGCCAGAAGGGGCCCGAACTGCAAGTCCCTGGTCATGCCGATGATGGTTTCCGGACCCTTGGGCATCATCTTCTGGACTTCGATGCCGTAGACGGGGGTTCCGGGCAGCAAGCGGCTGACGCTGTCCATAATCTTCAAGTAGCCTTCCCGGACCTGGGCGGCATTTTCCAGGCCCACCTGGACTCCCCCCACGTCGCTCTTGTGAATGATCTTGGGGGAAGCAACCTTTAAAACAATGGGGTAGCCCAGGGAGTCGGCGATGGTGATGGCTTCCTCGGGGGTCTTGGCCAGGTAGATGGGCGCCACGGGGATTCCGTAGGCGGCGGCCACCTGGCTGGCTTCGTTCCCCAGGAGAACGGACCGGTGATCGCGCATGACATCGTAAAGGATGGCTTTAACCGTGGCCTTGGCCTTCTCCGTCACCTCCGGCAGGGGGGTGCGGCGCTGAATTTTTTGGCGCAACCTGGTGTAGCTGACCATGCCGGCAATGGACTTCAAGGCCGGCTCCGGGAAGGGGAAGCAGGGAATTCCCGCCTGGGTGAGGATGCGGGCTCCCTTCTCCAGGCGCTTGCCCCCGGTGAGGGAGGCGAATATGGGTTTGGAGGCATATTTCTTCCGCAAGCTGACCAGGCTTTCCGCTGTTTTTTCCGGCTCGGTGACGGCGGTGGGAGAAAGGAGCAGCAATAGGCTGTCCGTCTGCTCATCCTCCAGAACCGCTTCCAGGGCCACGTTGAAGCGGTCGGCACGGGCATCGCCCAGGACGTCCACGGGATTGTACAGGCTGGCCTCCACCGGAAGGTGCTGGCGCATTTTCTCGATGGTCTCCTTGCTGAACCGGGCCATGTGCAGGCCGTTCCGTTCCACGCTGTCCGTGGCAATAATTCCCGGCCCGCCGGAGTTGGTGACGATGGCCACCCGGTCGCCGGCAGGAACGGGCTGATTGATGAAGGAGATGGCCAGGTCAAAGAGATCGGACATCTCCTGGACCCGGATGACCCCGCACTGGCGGAAGGCAACGTCGTAGGCCAGGTCGCTGCCCGCCAGGGCACCGGTGTGGGAGGAAGCGGCCCGGGCCCCCGCGGAAGAGGTCCCCGATTTAAGAATAATGACCGGCTTTTTCAGGCTGGCTTCGCGCACTACCTGGATGAAGCGCTTGCCGTCGGTAACGTCTTCCAGGTAGGCCAGAATAACCTTGGTGTTGGGGTCTTCGGCCGCCGACCAGATAAAGTCCACCTCGTTCAAGTCGGCTTTGTTGCCCATGGAGACAAAGCGGGAAAAACCGAGGCCCCGGCTGCGGCTCCAGTCCAGGATGGCCAGGAGCATGGCGCCGCTTTGGGAGATGAAGGCGATCTCGCCTTTTTCGGGAGACCCGTCGGCAAAGGAGGCGTTTAAGGGACTGTGGGTATCCATGATCCCCACCACGTTGGGCCCCACCAGCCGCATGTTGTATTCCCGGCAGATCTCCAGCAGCTCTTTTTCCCGCTTTAAGCCCACCTCGCCGATCTCCTTGAAGCCGGCGGTAATCACCACCAGGAACTTGACCCCGGCCTGGCCGCACTCCCGGGCCACCTGGAGGGAGGGGGCGGCGGGGATGGAGATCACCGCTACGTCCACGGGGCGGCCGATCTCCCCGATGGAAGGATAGCATTGATAGCCGAGAATCTCCTTCTCTTTCGGGTTGATGGGGTAGACCGCACCGCTGTAGCCGCAATTCTTTATATTCTCCACTATAGAGTAACCGATCTTCTCCTTGTTATTGGAGGCGCCGATTACTGCTATAGAGTTGGGTTTGAACAAAGACTGCAAGCTGGACAATTGAGTCACACTCCTTCTGCTTCTACCTGTGGTACTGGTTGTCTTCGACCCCAGTAGTTAAAGCTTTAATTCTTGCTGCTTCTAATCTAATCCTGCGAGAAAAAATTGCGACTCTATGGAAGAATGAAGTTGATATATAAAGCTAATTGAAAATATTTGGCCGAAATTTGGTTTTTGGAGAGATAGAACCCGCCCCTTCATTCTATTTGCCTTCATCTTGTAATATAGTTAGATAACGAAAATTATTGTTGCTTCTCTCCGGGCGCCAGGCCGCTTTCGGACACGGCTTTCTTTTTCTTCCGGCATCAACTAAAATGGGAATTGCCAAGGGCAGGGCGGGCAAAATGGCGAGCCGGCAATTGGGGGAGGGCGCCGGCGGGCGAGTGTAAAAAAGTTGACAAAGTTGACGTGCCTGGCACCAAAGAAAAAAGGATTTGGCAAAGTTTTTGACGAAATGAAGGGTACTAATTTTCTCACCATGCCGTTATAAAGCCGACTTGGAACATGGAGCCATAATCCCGATCCCGTCCCCATGCCCCGCTTTTAAAGTACTCGCTGCAGATCAATCTTGGACCAGGAAAGACATAATATTTACTGGTGGGGTAATACATACTGATGATCCCGAGGTGAGCAGATGGATACCGGTTTTCAATCCAAGGCCTTGGAAGCCAACCTGGCCTTGACCAAGCAGATACAGCCGGAGCTTCCGGAGAAACACCGCTGGTTCGTTTCCCTGTCCGCGTCGTACTGGGGCATTAACAAGCGCACGGAAGAGTTTCTAAAAGAGCTGAACCACCCGTACCCCAACTATGCCTATATCATAGAAAATCTGCATACCATCAGCCTGACGGATCTTTGGCTCTACAGCTCCATCGATGAATCCGAAGAGGCTCTTTTATTCCTGGTGGGCATCTTTGAGGAACTGCAGAACAAGGAGCTGGAGGAGAAGCTGCAGGAGCAGCTGGTCAAAACCCTGTTCAAGCTCATCGACCGGCTGGTAAATGAGGGCAGCTACCCCCACCGGGTGATTTGGAAATGCCTGGAGTTAATAGAAGAAGGGATGGCCCGCTGGGAGGAGATTTACCTGCGCAACTCCGGGTACTTCAAGATGTACCTGGCCAAGGCGGCGGCCGTCCCGGAATTTAGCGCCGAGATCTGCCGGCTGACCAAGACCGTTCTCCTGAAAAGCTGCCGCTATTGGGAGGAGACTACCAATACCGAAGCCTGGTTCGAGAGCAAGGCGGAGCTGTTCCAGCCCATCTACGAAGAAAAGCTCAAGTTGATCGGCAAGGATTTTTTTGCCGGCCTGGCCGCCCGGATCCAGGCCTCCAGGGATTGGCCGGAAATTGAGTCCAACCTCTTTTTCAATGATATCGCCAACCATTTCCGTCATTTCAGCGAAGAGTTTGAGCTTTCTCTGGAGAAGATCTATTATCTCCTCTTCCTGCTGCACCTTCCGGGGATGGTGCAGTTGAAAAACCACCTGCTCTATGATTTGAACCGGCAGCTCAAGGCGGTCCTGGCGGAGTTGCACGGCGAAGAAGCCTATACCTTTATGGACATGATCTTCAACCTCTTCAACGAGCTCAAGGTTCAACATACGGGCACCATCCTGGACTGTCTTTTTACCCTGGGGAAGGAGATCGCCGGTACCGGCAACCAGGCGCTGATCTCCTACTACATGGATAAGCTCATTGGCTTTGGCTTTATTTACCCCGGGGAGATCGAGATTACCAGCGACTGGGAGACCCGGGTCAATCCCTACCACGTGAAAAACATTCGCATCTGGCTGGACCTGATCGAGACTTCTCCCTACCAGTTCAAGAAGCTGCTTTCGGCCCTGGTGGTCAACCTCAAGCTGGGCGGCATCTTTATCTCCGATACCGACCTCTTCCAGCGGGATATTACCAAGCTGCTGAACTCCGACATCGAGCCGGTATACAAGCAGATCAAGCAGTTGGCCCGGATTTTCCCCGTTTACTATAACGAGATTGGAGCCGAGGGAAAGCTGCGGGACGTTAGTACGGCCATGGATGAAGTAGTGGGGCGGCAGGATAGGCTTATTCACTACGTCCGGAAGCAGATCCATGCGGAAAGCAACAACACCCACATCGAGCTGGTCCGGCGGGTGGCCGAATTCTGGTACAGCGGGGACCTGGAGCTGCTAAGCAAGATTGTCCCCCGGGACGTCCTGGAAGCCGTCGATGTGCGGGGGAAGTATTTCGTGGGCGTCAACAATTTAATGCGGGCCGTTTGCAGGCATTTCAAGGTGGACTGCCGGGAGCTGCTGCAGCTGCCCGAGGAAGAGGTGGCCCGCTTTGTCCGGAATTATAAAGGAGCCGACGAGACGGACCGCAAGAGGCTGAACTACCTTCTGCAGCTGTACCAGCTTCTGCTGGATAAGTATTCCCTGCAGACCAAGGATATTATCTCCTTTTTAAAGCGCAGCCGCTTCTTCTCGACAAAGGAGATCGAGCAGCTCAAGGATTTGCTGGACCAGAACCGGTATCGGGAGGCCCTGGAGCAGGTTTACAGCTTCCAACGGGTGCTCAAGGAGATCATTCTCAGCAAGACGAAGACGGAAGCTACGGAAACCATTTACTACAAGCGGCATATCGCCATCGGCATCCCCTCCATGTACGGGCAGTACCGGGAGCCGAAATTTGAAGCCCTGGGGCTGATCTACCGGCTGGAGCATGTGGCCGAGCGCTTGATCGAAAAAATAGTAAAGGAGATTAAGCTGGAGTATATCTCGGCCAAGACCTTGAACGGCATTTACGAGGTGCTGGTTCTGTTCAAGGAGGGGCTGGAGCTGGACGGCATGGTAAACCAGAACTTTAACTCCACCCTGGAGATGTTCCGGTACAGCTTGACCTCCTCCAGCGTCACCCTGGGCCAGTACATGAATATATTCCGCTTCATGGCCCAGCACATCAAGGAGATGATCAACGAGTACTTTATGCGGGTCTATGATGAAACCATCAACGTAGTGGTGCCCCAGATTTTCGATGATTCCAAGGAGACGATTACCAGCGTATCCGAGGTGTTCTACCGGGATATCCTCTCCTCCTCCTTCCTGATCCAGGAGCTGGATCAGTTCCTGGCCAACTTAATCAACATGATCGACAACATGATGGCCAACTACAGCGAAAGCCACATTCATGCCATGATGAGCTACAACCCGGACCTGGCGGTCAGCCCCTTGAGCCGGCCGACCCCGCCCATGGATAACCAGGTTTTCCTCGGGGCCAAGGCCTATTACCTCAAAAAGCTGGCCGCCTACAGCCTGCCCATCCCCGACGGCTTTGTCCTCACCACCGAGGTATACCGGCACAAGGATATCATCTTCAGCCATCCCTACATGAGCTGGGAGCTGGAGAAGATGATCCTGAAATATTTGAAAGAGATGGAGGCCAGGGAGAAGCTGGAGTTTGGAAGCGCCAGGAGGCCCATGCTCCTCTCCGTCCGCTCCGGGACGGCCATCTCCATGCCCGGGGCGATGAGCACTTTTCTTAACGTGGGGATGAACGATGCCGTAGCCGAAGCCCTGGATAAAAACCCCGCCACCGCCTGGATGGGCTGGGATTCCTACCGCCGCTTCATCCAGAGCTGGGGGATGTCCCACGGCATCGACCGGGACGTTTTCGACGAGGTCATGGCCCGGAAGAAAGAGGAGTACGGCGTGCTTAGAAAGTCGGACTTCACGGCAGCCCAGATGAAGGAAGTGGCCAAAGAATATAAAAAGGTGCTTAACGAGCACGGGGTCTTCATTGCCGAAAATCCCCTCTCCCAGCTGAAGCAGGCCATTGTCAACGTTTTTGAGTCCTGGTCTTCCAAGCGGGCCATCGCTTACCGGAAGCACATGCAGATCGCCGACGAGTGGGGGACGGCGGTGATCGTGCAAAAGATGGTCATGGGCAACCGCTCCAAGAAATCGGGCTCCGGGGTTGTCTTTACCCACGACCCCAGGCTGAAAAAACCGGGGATCAACCTCTACGGGGATTTTACTCTCTGCAGCCAGGGGGAGGATATCGTGGCCGGCCTGGTCTATACCATGCCCGTCTCCGAGAGCCAGCGCCAAAACGGCTACCACGACAGCGAGATCTCCCTGGAATCGGCCTTCCCGCAGATCTACCAGCGGCTGCGGGAAATAGCCGTGGAGCTCATCGAGAAGCACGGTTATAACCACCAGGAGATTGAATTTACTTTTGAATCGGAGGATCCCAAGGACCTCTACCTGCTGCAGATCCGGGAGCAGAATATCATTCACCAGGAGAAGACGGCGGTCTTCAGCACCCCCATGGAGGAGATGAAGCTCCTGGGCAAGGGCATCGGCATCGGGGGCGGCTGTCTGAGCGGCATCATCAGCATCAATATGGACGACTTGATGGAGAACAAGAAAAAATATCCCGAAGAGCGGCATATTCTGGTCCGGCCGGATACGGTCCCCGACGATATCCAGATGATTTTTATCTGCGACGGGCTGGTCACCAGCCGGGGCGGCGTTACCTCCCATGCGGCGGTAACGGCCCAGAAGCTGGGGAAGGTTTGCGTGGTGAACTGCAAGGAACTGGTGGTGGATGACCGGAAGAAGCAGTGCCGGATCGGCAGCGAGATCCTGCGCCCGGGAGAGGCCCTCTCCATCGACGGGAAGACGGGCAGCATCTTCAAGGGCAAGTACGAGATCAAATACGTTTGATCCGGCGGAGACCTCTCGAGTAGAGAAGCTTACCAATTTTAGGGAGGATGGGGATGTATAATCATCTGCGCAGCAAGCGGGTACTGGGCATCAACGGAGCCGGGAGGATTGGGAAGCTTACTTTGTGGAACCATCTCAGCTTGGGCCATTTTGACGGTTTTGTAATAAACACCGGCCGGGAAGTGGGGAGAAGGCTGGAAGACGTTATCGACTACCTGGTCAAGGATTCCACTTACGGGTCCCTGGACACCTTTTTTTACGGGTATTCGGGAAAGAGATGCGAGATTCAGATTGCCAACCGGGAGGCGGGCATATTTGAAATTAACGGGGTGCCCGTTAAGATAATCATGGAATCGCGCAATCCCAGGGGCATTAACTGGGCCCGGGAAGGGGTCGCCCTGGTGGTGGAGTGTACCGGGGCCTTTGTGGATCCCACCCTGCCCGCCGATGATCCCCGGGGGAGCGTGCGGGGCCACCTGGAGGCGGGAGCTGAAAAGGTGGTGGTCAGCGCCCCCTTTAAAATCGGCGACCAGGCCCAGAAGATGCCTTCCGACTGCGGGACCTTTGTTTACGGCATCAACCACATGGAATACGATCCCGCCGTCCACCACATTATCTCCGCGGCCAGCTGCACCACTACCGGGCTGGCGCACATGGTGAAGCCCCTGCTGGAAACCCGGGAGACCTCGGAGATCATTACCATCTCCATGTCCACCGTTCACGCTTCCACCAACAATCAGAATATTCTCGATGCCGTTCCCAAGGCCGGGGCCGCCGATTTGCGGAGAAACCGCTCGGTCTTCAACAACATTATCTTGACCACTACCGGGGCCGGCTTTGCCCTGGAGGAGATCCTGCCGCAAATAAAGCAGATTGGCCTGATGGCGGATTCGGTGCGCATTCCCACCAGCACGGCTTCCCTGATCGTTTTGAACGTTACTTTTAATACCCAGCTGGATGAACACGGCATGCCCCTGGTAAATACGAACCTGATCAACGATATCTACCGGAAGGCGGCGGCCGGCCCGCAAAAGGGGATGCTCGTTTACAGCGACAAGCAGAATGTCTCCTCGGACATCATCGGCTACCGGGCGGCCATCGTCATCGAGGGGGCCGAAAATCATACCCGGACGGGCTTTATCCCGGTCTACGCCAAGGTTCTCCGGGAGCACGGGGTGCAAATAACGGGCGACCTCCTGATCCCCGTTACCCATGCCAAGATCTTTGGCTGGTACGACAACGAACTGGGCAGCTATGTAAACTTTTTGGGAAAGCTGACGGTGTACATCGACAAAAACATGCCCTAAACCGGCCGGCTAGCCGGCGGCAGCGGAGCGGGGAGTCTCCCGGGGCGGTTTCCCGGCTTCCGGCCGTGGCGGTACCGGACTCTTTCTCTTCAACCTTCCAGTCTTGTTCCGGCCAAAGCCCGGCCGGCGGGTGGTGGATTCAGACCATGAGAGACAATAAGGAGATCCTCCTCTGCGACCTGGATGCCTTTTTTGCCTCGGTAGAGCAGCTTGATCACCCCCACTTGCGAGGGAAGCCCGTGATCGTGGGCGGGGACCCCGAGGGACGGGGCGTAGTCTCCACCTGTTCGTACGAGGCCAGGCCGTTCGGGGTCCGTTCGGCCATGCCCGTAAAAAAAGCCCTGCAGCTATGCCCCGAAGCCATCCTGCGGCCCGTTAACCTGCCGCGGTACAAGGCTGTTTCCCGGCAGGTCCGCCGGATCTTGAGCCGCTTTACCCCGGAGCTTCAGTTTGTCTCCATCGACGAAGCCTACCTGGCGGTAGAAAAAGGGGCCGGCCTGGAGACGGCGGAGGCCGTCCGCCGGGCGGTGCGGGAAGAACTGGGGCTTCCCCTCAGCGTGGGGGTAAGCGTAAACAAGCTGCTGGCCAAGATCGCCTGTGAACTGGTCAAGCCCGACCGCATCGGCTCCCTCTGGCCCGAGGAGGTGCCGGAGCGGTTGTGGCCTCTCCCGGTGTCGGTAATCCCGGGCGTCGGCCCGGCGACCCGGGAGGAGTTGGGCCGATACGGAATCCGGACCGTGGGAGACCTGGCCCGCTTCCCCCGGGCCTCCCTGGTCCGCCTCCTGGGCAGCAGAGGAGTGGAGCTGCACCAGTATGCCCACGGGATCGACCATCGTTCCCTGGAGGAGGAACAGGAGGCCAAGTCCATTTCCGAAGAGGTAACCTTTCCCCGGGACTTGTTTGACGGCGAAGACCTTCTCCTTGTTCTCCAGGAGCTCTCCGCGGAGGTAGGCTACCGCCTTCGCGCGGAGGGCTTGACCGCCCGGACCATTACCCTGAAGCTGCGCTTTGCCGACTTTCGCACCGTTACCAGGAGCAGGACCCTGGCGGAAGCCGTGGACAGCGACGCCGCCATTTACCAAACGGCCAAGGAGCTTTTTCTCCGCCACGCCGGCCCCCCTCCCTGGCGGCTGGTGGGGGTAAAGGCTTCCGGCTTGGAAAGGGGCCGGCAGATACCCCTTTTTCAGCTGACCCCCGAGGGAGAGAAGGAGAGACGCCTGCTCCAGGTCAAAGACCGGCTGAGGGAGAAATACGGCCGCGACATCCTCTTTCAAGCCGGCAAATTAAACAAAAAAGAAGATTAATCGGTGCCTGGCACGTCAACTTTGTCAACTTGATTGAAAATTCAGAATAATTGGGGAGGGGTGCTTTCTTGCTGAAGACCCAGGTGTACGAGGGGGTCACCCAGATCATGATGGGCCGGGAAGTGGAGGGCACCGTCTACTACTGGACCTCGGCCTACCTGGTGGAGGGGCTGCTCGTCGATTCGGGCTGTTCTTATACGGCGGAGGAACTGGTGGGCTTTTCGCGGAGGCGGAGAGTAGACCGGCTGGTTAATACCCATCATCACGAGGATCATGTGGGGGGGAACGCCCTGATTAAAAGAGAGTTGGGGGTGGGCGGCCTGGCCCACGCCAAGGCGATTCCCCTGATCAAGAGCCGGCTCCCCCTGCATTCTTACCAGGAACTGGTATGGGGCTACCCGGAGCCTTCCCAGGCCCGGCCGGTGCCGGAGATTATTGAAACGAAAAGTTGTTGCTTCCAGGTGCTGGATACTCCCGGGCACAGCCCGGATCACCTGGCCCTGTTTGAGCCGGAGCGGGGCTGGTGCTTTTGCGGCGATCTCTTCGTTTCCGAAGACCAGAAGACTCTGCGGGCGGATGAAGACATCTTTGGCATCGCCGCCTCCCTGCGCCGACTGCTGGAACTGCCGGGAGAGCGCCTGGTCCTTTTTACTGCCATCGGCCGCATCTTCCCGGAAGGGCGGTCGGCCGTAAGGGCGTACCTGGATCACCTGGCCCGGCTGCAGGCCCGGGTCCAGGAGTTGAAAGAGAAGGGCTTCTCCCCCGAGGCCATCCGGGACGAAATTTTCCAGCGGGAGAGCCGGCTGGCGGAGTTGACGGGGGGACACTTCTCCATTTTAAACCTGGTCCGGCAGTTAATGGACGATACGCGGCAGGTTTAGCCGGGGGGAAAACAGCCAGACAGGTGGATTTGCCCCCCGGAGAGCCGCCGGCGGAAAGTTTGGCCGGGATAGACAACGGTTTTGGCTAAGGCCGCTGTGCCGCCCTTTGCCTTCTTGCTCGTTTTGGGTACTGACGGCAAACAACATTGCAGGTCCATTGCCGGGGCGGTTGTTATAAGTTGGTTTTGCGCTTATAATGAAAGAAAAATTTATTAAGATAGGATACTGCAGATGAAGATACCGGGCAAGCAGGCAGTACTAAAATACTTCAAGCCCCTGGATATGGGCGACGCCTCCCTTTTCGATTCCGCCGATGAACTGGAGGGCAGTTTTGGCCATTTTGCCCTGGAGAAAAGAAGCGACGCCCTTCTCTTAAACAGGTTTACCCCCGAGGACATACTGAAGATGATGGAAGAAGTGGGGCTGATTAAGCACCTGCAATCCCTGGGCTTCGACAACTTCCAGGTGGAGGTCAGCAGGGACGAAGCCCTGATCAATCACTTGAAGGTCTATTACGAGACCGTGGATCCCGCGCACCTGTTGATCAACATGCGGGTTTCGGAGTCCCGCTTTGTGCCGGAGAAGTCCTTTTTTGAAGATGAAACGGGCAACGTAGTCCTGGACATGGTGATTATCGAGTGGCTTTCGGCGCAAAACCCCGTGGGCGAGTTCACCCCGGATAAACCCCAGCTGCCCGGCCAGAGCAAGCCGGGGCTGGGGAGTCTCAGCTATCTCATCGACATAATCTACCTGGTGGGCCGGAAGATGCTGGTGGACGGGTTCATGGACGTGCCCGACCATTTTCACGGGGCGGTGATGTACTCCCGAAAGTTTAAATTCTTCAACCCCGCCCACGAGGCCATTTTGCAGGCGATTCTCAGGGACCTGCACCAGTATTCCCTCTCGGACCTCTCCTGGGGGATGTTGACCCAGACCATAATAGACCGGACCACCGGCAAGCCCCAGGTTTATGATCCTTCCGAGCAGATCTTTCCCATCTCCAACTTTCTAAAGGAATATTTCCAGTCCAGGAAGTACCAGGAGAAGTTCCAGAAGATTTATCGGAGCAAAGGCTATTATCTCGATTACGAAACCATGTTAAAGCGCAAGGCGGAGCTGCTGAGGACGAAAAAGATAGAAGACCTTTAGCGGCGGTTTACCTTACCCCCCGCCGCCACCGGCAGTCCTCCTTTTTGGAACAGAAGTCGCAGGAGACGGCATCGTCGCAGACGGCTTCTCCCAGGGGGATGGCCAAGCTGATGGATTTGCGGGGCAGCATCATGCCGCTTTCGGTAAGGCGGACCTTTATTCTTTCCGCGGGGAGCAGCCGGAAGAAGGTCCGCTGCTGCTCGATGGGCCAGCCTTCCTGCCCGGGAGAAAGCTGCACCCCGGACCGCAGCCCGCGCTTTTCGGCGGCGGCGGCAACGTCGCCGGCGGCCAGGAAAGAGAGCAGGCCCACGGCGGCCGTTCCCGCCCCGTCCAGGGCCAGGGCCTTCACCGGCTCTTTATCCCTCAGCTCCCGGACCCTTTCTTCCAGCCCGGGTCCGATAGTGCAGAGGACCAGGCCCAGTTCCGCAGCCCCGGCCATGGCCCGGGCCAGCAGGGGCCCCTCGAAAAAACCTCCTTCAAAAAAGACCCGCCGGCCCTGGAAACCGAGGATCGGCAGGGTCCCCAAGAGAGCCACGGGCTCCAGGAGGGTTTTCAACTCAGAGAGAACCTCCTGGGCGATCCTGCGGAGAGCGGGGGAGGCCCGGGAGGGGTCGGCTCCCTGCCCCAGGAGGACCTGGTCGGTGTCCAGGGAAATAGAATAATTCTTAACTTCGAACAGCGGCAATCCCCTCCCGGATAGAATTGGGCAGCCTTTATTAGCGCCCGGCCCTGGCCGGACCTGGCGGTGCCGCCCTCGTCCCTGCCGATTCAATTCGACCCCAGGATTAATTATCCCTTCATTATAGTACATAATAGTACATACCTATATTACATACCCGTGCGCAACGGGAGAATCTCTATAACCATCTCGCGAGGGTCGCCGGGGGTTCCGGGAGCGGCCTCTGCCATTATCTTGCCCAGCGGGGAGGGGAGTGCAGATTCTCAACCTGGCCGCGGGCTGGCGAGAGTGGATATCGGCAATCCTCTCCTTTATGAAAGGGCTGGATGCGGCCGTGGTCGGCCTGGATACGCCCGGGGATAATTGGCCCGGCTGGACCGGGAATGGTGGGCCGCCGCCCCGGCTCCCCTCCCGCTAATCGCCCCTGCTTCTCCTTAAACCAACCAAAAATCCTGGAAGGCCGGTCCATTGGCCGGCCCGGGAGCCTTTCCTCTTTTTGCCTCTTCCAGGGGCCAACCCCGCCTCCGGGACCGGCTTCCCGGCCCCGCACGGGGGGGGCGGGAGAGCTTTTCCCATGACGACTTTCCTATGACCTGGCCCCCTATTCGGTACGGGGCTCTTCCCGGAGCCCGGGTGCATAATTTTTCCCCCGGCATAAAAGACTAGAAGAACAACCCAAGGAGGGGACTCCATGAATCAACGGGACGACCTGTTTACAAAACCGCCGGAGCCTTACTGGACCGCTTCCACGGATTCCACCGCTTACCCCGCCCTGGAGGAGGACATAAAGGTGGATGTGGCCGTGGTCGGAGGCGGCATCACGGGCATTACCGCCGCCTACCTGCTCAAGCAGGAGAACCTTAAGGTTGCCGTTATTGAAGCCGACCGGATCGTGCAGGGAACCACGGGGCATACCACGGCCAAGATCACTTCCCAGCATGACCTTATTTATGCCCGGCTGATTAAGCACCTGGGCCAAGAGAAGGCCCGGCAGTATGCCGAGGCCAATGAGTACGCCATCAATTTTATCGCCGAACTGATTGACCGGCTAAAGATCCGGTGCGATTTTTCCCGGCAGCCGGCCTACGTCTATACGCAAGCGGATCAGTACATCGGGCAGATCTCCGACGAGGTGCAGGCCGCTTCCAGCCTGGGGATCAAGGCCACCTACCTGGAGGAGATACCCCTCCCCTTTCCCGTAAAGGCGGCGGAGCGCTTCGATAACCAGGCCCAGTTTCATCCCCGCAAGTATCTCCTGGCCCTGGCCAAGAAAATACCGGGCCAGGGGAGCTACATCTTCGAGCAGACCAGAGCGGTGGATTTTCATCCCGGCAGCACCTGCACCGTGATCACCGGGAAGGGGCACAAGGTCACCGCCGACTACCTGATCATTGCCTCCCACTTCCCCGCCTACGGCGGCCGCGGCTACTATTTTGCCCGCATGTATCCGGAGCGCTCTTACGCCCTAGGCATAACCGTCCGGGAGAAGTTCCCCGGGGGGATGTATATCACCGCCGAGGCCCCCGGGCGCTCCCTGCGCTCCACCCCCTACGACGGCGGCGAGCTCGTTATCGTGGGGGGAGAGCACCACAAGACCGGCCAGGGGCCGGGCACCGATGTCCACTACCGCAAGCTGGTTGACTTTGCCCGGGAAAACTTTACCGTCCAGGAGATGCCCTTCCGGTGGTCCACGCAGGATTATACCACCCTGGACGAGGTCCCTTATACGGGGAGAATCAGGTCCGCCCTTCCCAATATCTTTGTGGCTACGGGCTTTCGAAAATGGGGGATGACCAACGGCACCGCTTCGGCGCTGCTGATAAGAGATCTAATCGTCAAGGGGGAGAGCCCCTGGGCGCCCGTTTACGATCCGGCCCGCTTTGAGGCCGATCCCATGGTGAAGAAGTTTATCAGCATTAATGCCGACGTGGCCAAGCACCTGATTGGCGACAAGCTCAAGCCGGTGACCGGGGACCTGGACCTGCGCCCCGGCGAAGCGAAGGTCATGGAGTGGGAGGGAGAGCGAGTGGGCGTTTACAAGGATGAGCAGGGGAAGATCCATGCCGTGGACAACACCTGTACCCACATGGGGTGCGAACTGGTCTGGAATGCCGCCGAGCGGTCGTGGGATTGTCCCTGTCACGGTTCCCGGTTTACCTACGATGGAGACATCATTGAGGGCCCCGCCTTGAGGACCCTGCGCACCGACCAGGATAGATTTAACCCGTAAGCAGGTGTTTATATGGGGGCGTAACAATCCGGACCTCGCAGCGCTTTTAAGGCCCCCGGTTCTTCTATTTTCCCGCCCATCCCCAGGGGCGGAGGCTTCCGGGCCGCTGGGGGGATCATTTTCCCCCTTCGACGGGCCCGGCCGGTGCGGAGAGAATTGACTTTTTTTATTTTTGTAAGGAAGGATTGTCCTTTGGGGCTAATAATGGTAGAATAGCTATTGCCAGTTGTTTTGCGATAAATGGAATTTTTGCTGTTTGCGGCTGCGCCCCTCACCCCTGGTGAAAGGGGTTTAAAACACTGAAGGTAGAGGTTTTAAGGTGACTGTTTCCCGGTATGCAAAAGTGCTGGGTGCCGTTCTGCTGCTGGTGATAGGCACTCTTTTTGTTACCTCCATTTACGGGTACGGGCCTGAGCATCTGGAAGCCGGCGTGCAGCAAGAAAATGACCTGGAGGTCCTTCTGCTCAATATCTCCCTGCTTGTAACAGCCATAGAGCACAAAACAATTCAGAATGCTCCTATTATAACAGCAGCTTTCTTTTGTTCCGTCCTGCTGGGGACGGCCACGGTCATCTACAAAAATAACGGCCGGCGGGAGGCTGGTGCCTCTGCCCGGGAGGAAAAGTCCGCCCCGAAAACCCGTCCCTTCGGCTATATTTACGGCTTGCCGGGCCTCCTGTCGTGGGCGGTAATCCTTTTTTGTGCCGTGGGGCTAATAGCCTTTCCCCGGGTCATCTTCTCCATCGCTTTCATCTTCCTGGTCTTCCTTCTTTTGCGCATGGCTTTAATTACCCTGTTCAATATTGTCGGTTCCATACGCTGCCTGTTCTGGGAACGGCGGGATTGGGATGCCGATGCCCAGGTGGTCCGGGTATCCGCCGGCTTTGCCCCGGCGGATGTCTATCACATTGTTCTTCTCCCCAATTTCAAGGAGAGCCCCAAAGTGTTAAAGCGAACCCTGGATGCCCTGGCCGTCCAGTCCAGGGCGGCTACGCGCCTAATCCCGGTGCTGGCCATGGAGGCCCGGGAGCAGGGATCCCTGGAAAAGGGAGAGGCCCTGGCCAGGGAGTATGCCGACAAGTTCTGCCGCATCCTGGTTACTCTTCATCCCGCGGGGCTGCCGGGAGAGCTGCCCTGCAAATCGGCCAACATGACCTATGCCGTTCAGGAAGCCTGGCGCGTGGTGGTGGAGGAGATGGGGATACCTCCCGAACGGGTAACAGTAAGCTCCTGCGATGCCGATTCGGTTTTTCATCCCCGCTATTTTGCGGCTTTATCCCGCCTTTTTGTTGATGATCCCCAGCGGTATAACCGCTTTTGGCAGGCGCCCCTGCTTTATTACAACAACCTCTGGCAGACCTATGCCCCCATCCGCCTGATGACTTATTTTTCCCATACTTCCCAGATGGGCGAGCTGGCTCTTCCCTTCTACGTGCCTCTGCCCATCAGCACCTATTCCCTGAGCCTGCGCCTGGCCCGGGAGATCGGGTGGTGGGATCCCGCCGTTATCTCCGAGGATTGGCACGTCTTCATAAAAACTTTCCTGCTTAAAAAGGGCAAAATTAGCCTGACTCCCGTTTTCCTGCCTACGCGTTCCGATGCCATCGACGGGGAAAATTTTTGGACGGCCATGCACAACCGCTATCAGCAGGTGACCCGCCACTCCTGGGGGGCTGAGGACGTAGGCTATTTTCTTAGCCGGTGGACAACCTCCCGGGGCATTCCCCTGTTCAAGAAAAGCTTCCGCTTCTTGCAGGTCCTCATCGACCACTTGCTGCGCAGTACGGCGTGGTTCGTCCTCTTTTCCGGCTCCGTGGCCGCCGCCGGGCTGCGCCAGGGCAACATTGTGCCTCCCGGGTTCGAATCCATAGAACCCCTGGCCCGGGTGATCTACCTGGTCGGCTTCTTCTCTCTAATTCTGCTGGTGGCGGTGGAATTTATCCGCTTCCCCCCGCCGGGGGTGACGGCCTTTTTCACCAAGCTGGCCACTACCCTGGTGGCCTGGCTGCTGCTGCCCATCTTTTCCCTTTTTCTCCTGGCCCTTCCCGCTCTCAAGGCTCAGACCATGCTTTTGATGGGCGTCCCCCTGGCTTACTGGGTAACGCCCCGGAATGTCTCCTCCCGGGGTTAACCTTATCCGGTGCCTGGCACGTCAACTTTGTCAACTTAATTGAAAATTCTGAAATTGATGCCAGACACGTCAACTTTGTCAACTTTTTGCGGTTGCTATTATGTTACCCACTGTTGAAAAAAAATTACCAGGCACCAGAAATGCAAATTGCCGGACTTCAAATGGAAAAAGCAGTCCGGCAAATTTCATTAAATTAAATGGTCCGGCGAAAGCGGCTCAAAAATTCCCGGGTACGTTGGTTTCTGGGGTTGCCGAAGAGCTGTTCCGGAGGTCCTTCTTCCAGGATACGGCCACCGTCGATGAAAACAATGCGATCGGCAACTTCCCGGGCGAAATCCATTTCGTGGGTAACGATGAGCATGGTTGTTTTGCCTTCGGCGGCGATCTCTTTAAGCACTTGTAGCACTTCACCTACCAGCTCCGGATCCAGGGCGGAGGTAACTTCGTCGAAAAGCATCACCTTGGGGTGCATCACCAGGGCCCGGGCAATGGCTACACGCTGCTGTTGTCCCCCTGACAACTGGGAGGGATAGGCATCCAACTTGTCACCCAACCCTACTTTCTCCAGCATGCTAATCGCTTCTTGCTCCGCCTCCTCCCGGGAGAGGCCCAGGACATGAATGGGAGCTTCGGTAACATTGCGCAGGATTTTCATGTGCGGAAAAAGGTTGAACTGTTGGAATACCATGCCCACTTTGCTGCGCACCTTCCGCAGGTGTTTTTCATCGGCAGGTACCAACCTGCCGTTTTCCTTTTTGTGCCAGAGAAGTTCTCCATCAACCTCTATGGTCCCCGAAGTCGGCTTCTCCAGGGTCATCAACATGCGCACCAGAGTGGTCTTTCCCGAGCCGCTGGAACCGATAATAGCCACAATCTCCGACGGGGCGATCTCCAGGTTTATATCCCGGAGCACCTCCAGGTCACCAAAAGATTTGCTGACTCGGTGAAAGCGGACCATGGGAGTACCCGGTTTCAAATGGTTGGGTAAAGCTTCATCGTCAATAGTTTGTTCAGGTTTAATTTTAGGATTCCCCTTTCTGTTTAAGATTTACGTCCGGCTATTGAGCCGGTACTCCAGCCACTGCACTCCCAGGGAAGAGATATAACTCAAGACCAGAAACAAAATCCCTACCATGGTAAAGGGTTCAATAAAGCGAAACGAATGGGTCCCGATTATTCTGGCTGTGAGCAACAGCTCCACTACGGTAACCGCGGAAAGCATGGGCGTATCCTTGAACATGCCGATTAGGTAGTTGCCCAATACCGGGACTATGGGCGGAATGGCCTGGGGCAGGATAATATTGAGCCAGGTGCGTCCTTTGGAGAAGTTCAAGGCGATGGCTGCTTCCCATTGACCGCGGGGAACGGCGTCGATTCCGGCCCGGTACACCTCGGAAAGATAGGTGCTGTAATGAATGCCCAAACCTAAAATTCCGGCGGTCAGCGGGCTTAAGGAAATACCGACGTAAGGTAGCTGGGGCAGAGCATAAAAAATAAAAAACAACTGTGCCAGCAGCGGGGTGCTGCGTATAAATTCCACAAAAGCTCCGCTGATTAAGGATAAAACCCGGATCTTTGAACGGCGCCCAAAAGCCAGAAGCAGGCCAAAAATCAGGGCAAAGGCAAATCCCATAATGGTGGCGTATATAGTAACTTGGAGCGCTTCCAGCAGGCTGGGGAGAATGGAGAGAGCGTAATCCCAGTTCCATAACATTTTAACTCCTCCCCTCGGCCATTTTTCTTTCGAATAGGCGTAGAGCCAGGGTTAAGGGATAGGCCAGTAAAAAGTAGATGATTAGAACCAGGCTGAATATCTCCAGGCTGCGCAGGGTCGATACCCGCATCAGGGTTCCCTGGAAAGTAAGATCGGCCAGGGTAATCATGGAGACCAAAGCTGTCCCTTTCAACAGTTCGATCAACAGGTTTCCAAAGGGAGGCAGCATCATTAACAGGGCCTGGGGCAAAATTATTCTTCTCATAATCTGCCAAGGGGACATGTTCAAGGCAATGCCCGCTTCGATTTGCGTATTTGGTACTGCCAGGATAGAGCCGCGTACGATCTCCGAACCGTAGGCACCATAGTTCAGTCCCAGAACCAGGACCCCGATCTGCATCTCCGTGAACTCTACCCCAAAATGAGGTAAGACAAAATAGGCCCAGAAAAGCTGGACCAGCAAGGTGGTCCCGCGAAAAAGTTCCATATAAACGGTGGCCAGTAGACGGATTAACCTGAACCTGGAGAGGCGCCCGAAACCGATGATCAGGGCCACCCCAAAAGCCAATGCCGAACCAAAAAGGGTAAGCTGGACGGTAACACCCACTCCTCGCCATAATGTGGGCAGTAGATCAAAGGGAGGAGGAATGGCTATCAACTCCTGTCTTCAAACTTGCGGCGGTGTTGATTTTTTGAGTATCAAGGGACCGGCTTGGAATGGCTTCTTTTTAGTTTACCGGACATTATGTGACAGCCGGATTTAAGCCGGTCCCGGGGACACCCCGGGACCGGATCAGGCTACCAGTTTTCAAGCAACTCCTCGGTAGTAATGTAACCAGGAAATTCTGCTTCGGAAAAGCCAAACTGTTCCAGGATCTCCAGTAGCTTTCCTGAATCTTTGAGCTTCTGCAGTTCCTGGTTGTATGCTTCCAGAAAATCGCTGTCTTCATGCCGAAAAGCGGAAGAGCCGAAGCCGGCCTGGGGTTTTCCGTCTATTACCGCTACTTCAAAATCTTCCACGTATTCAATGTCGGGGTTGTTGGCGGTATTGACATAGGTGCGCAGCGCCATGCTGGTCATGGTGATAACGTCAACCCTTCCGGCGATGAGGGCGTCAATGGTGGAAGGCTGATCGGGAACTGTTTCAATCTGTTCTTCTGCTACGCCGCAGGCGATCATGTGATTGTACTCCAGCCCTCCGGCCATTACGGCCACCTTGATCTCGGGGTTGTCCGCGATGTCGAAATAGCTGGTAATATTGTACGGGTTGCCCGCCCGAACAGCAATGCCGCCGCCGATCTGGTACTCAGGGTTGGCAAAAGCCACCTCTTTGGCCCGCTCCGGGGTTATATACGCCCCCGCAGTGATCATATCGAAGCGCTTGGCCTGCAGGCCCGGAATAAGGGAGCCGAACTCTGTTACCACGGGAACTATTTCATCGATGCCCAGCTCTTTCAAAATGGCCCGGGCGATCTCCACATTCAAGCCGGTGACCTTTCCCTCTTCAGTGGCGTAAGCATAAGGTGCTTCGTTGGCAAAACCGATGCGGACATAACCCTCTTTCTTGGCTTTTTCAAAAGTTGATTCTCCGGCTCCATCGGTGCAACCTGACAAAGAAAACACCACTACCAGAAACAACAATACAACAAACCAGGTCTTTTTATATGACACGATCATGCCTCCTTGTTAATATTACCCGGATGGAAAAACCTTTCGTGAGAAGGCACCCCCTTTATCTAGAAAAAGTAGTTGTCCGGGGGACTACCCTGAAAAAAGTGGGGGAAAAACGGATTAAGGGCAGCTAAGTTGATAAGGCTTTTTACTGGATATGTTTTTTTGATTACTTTATACTGTATAAAAAAATAATATCGATGTCAAAAGCCCTTTTTTATTCTAAAAAGTAGTATTTATGGGGATAAGGGTAGGATCTTTATGCTGTTTTTGGCTCACAATTAGTCAGCACGGGTAATCGCTTCTCAAAGATAGTATTCAGATAAAAGCCTAGAGCAAGCAAAAATGATTTGTTTATTAGGGATATCTGTGCCGGGTTATGGTTAAATCCGCGAAAGCGTCCAGGTCATAATGGCTGACTTCAAAAAGACTAGCTTATGGTAGATATCGTGCCTGGTTAGCAGGATGCCCGTTTCGTAACCTTCCAGCATTTCCGGATTCAGATCCCCGTAGTGTCAGCGGCAAAGATAAAATCCGTTAAGGACACTTCCCATGAACTGCTCGGGGAAGCTCAGTTTTTTTATGAGGTGCGGTCTCCTTTTCTTCTTATTTATATTTTTTAGGTCACGTCTTCCTGGTGTTCTCCGCAATACCAGGAATAGAAGCGGATCATGATATATGGGATAGATTTGTCTTTTTTCTCACTATTTCTTCAATAGGCTCCGGGCAAAGGTTTTATTTTGGAAGACCGGCACCGGCCGGTGGAAGGGGAACAAAGGCCAGGGGACCCGTCTCCCGGATTCAGGGATTTATTAACTTTTCTTGCGGTTGCCTGGTTCGGTAAGGAGGAGCAATAAACCTAATCCGACCCCGCCTAAAAAGAACCACATTAGCGAGGCGGTGAAGATAAATATTTCTCCGGTGGCAAAATAGGAGACCGTGGCGGCGTAAAAGCCGAACAGCACCAGCCCAACGGATAAGGCGTAGAGGGCGGCCCGGATTTGATTCATGGCGTACCTTTTTGCCGTTTCTCTGGTTAAAATGCTGTAGGTTAAGAGTATGGCCCCGAAGACAATGTAGATTCCACAGGCAACTACCTCCAGGACTCCCATCTCCATAAAGAACAACATCAAGGAAACAAATAAACCGAACAAGACTAGCAATACTCCCGCTACGATACCGCCCGTAGAAAAATAGGCCGTAAGGGTCGAGGGTGCCTCCGGCCTGGCCCCCATTTCTTCCCCCAGTTTCCTCATATCGTTTACCAGCCCGCTAAGGTCACCCATGGATATTATGGCTTCTTCAAAAGCCTGTTCTTCATCTAGGCCTCCGGACTGCAAATCCGCCGTCTTCTCCTTGATATTTATGGCCAGCTCTTCTTTTAAGTCTCGAAGTTGTGAAGTTGTTCCAACCCCGGAAAACAGCTTATCCAGGAGGTCGATATTTTTTCTCCAGGTCTGGTTTATGCTCCATCGTTTTCGAGCCTCCCTTGAATCAATTTATCCAATACCACTTTGGCAAATTCCCAGTCTTTTTTATTGCGGTCATAGAGCTCCCGCCCGGCGTCGGTAATCCGGTAGTATTTGCGCCTACCCCCTTGGGTTTCATCCCCCCAGTAGGAGATAAGGCAACCGTCCTTCTCCAAGCGCCGGAAGGCTGTATACAGGGTCGCTTCTTTCAATTCGTACTGATTCCCGCTCAGCGAGATAATCTTCTTGTAAATCTCGTAGCCGTAGCTGTCGCCCTGGCGCAGTATGTTTAAAATTATGGTGTCGGTGTGCCCGCGGATCAGGTCGTTAGAAATTGTGCCGCCCATATATTATCACTCCCCGTAGTATGTTATATAATATATTACTGTGCCTGCCAAAGTAATTGGTGCCTGGCACGTCAACTTTGTCAACTTGATTGAATATTCAGAAAACGACGCCAGACACGTCAACTTTCTCCCGGCCTGGAAGCTTCCAAATTAAAAAGGAATATAGAGCTGGCTGCAGAATTTTATCATATATGTAGCACTAATTATTATTTATTTCTCATATAATAGGAAACCGGAATGCTCCTAGGCCATTTAAGTCGCCGTTTATGTTTGGTTTCGCATTCCCCCTTGGGGATTGTTCAGTTTAAAAAAACGAAAGGGTTTTGAGAAATGGAATACCGTTTTTTAGGGAAGACAGGCTTGAAAGTATCCGCCATCGGCTTCGGCGGCATACCCATTCAAAGGACGGGGATGGAGGAGGCCGTCGATACCATCCGGCAGGCTTTGGAACTGGGCATCAACTTTTTTGACACCGCCCGGGGCTACTCGGACAGCGAGAAAAAGATCGGCCTGGCCTTGAAGGGTCGGAGAAGCCAGGTTATCCTGGCCACCAAGTCCATGGCGCGGAACAAGTCGGCGCTAAAACAAGAGCTGGAGCAAAGCCTGCGGGACCTGCGCACCGATTATATCGACCTTTACCAGCTCCACAACTTGCGCAGCCGGGAAGCGCTGGAGAAGGTTTTCGGGCCGGAAGGCGCCCTGGAAGGGCTGGAGGAAGCCCGGCGGGAGGGGAAGGTTCGCTACATCGGCATTACCGGCCATATTCCGGCCCTGCTGGCGGAAGCCCTTCGCCGCCGCCCCTTTGATACCGTGCAATTTCCCTTCAACGCCGTGGAACTGGAGGCGGAAGAGGAACTGCTCCCCCTGGCGCAGGAGATGGGGGTGGGGACTATCGCCATGAAGCCCCTGGCGGGAGGGGTGCTCACTTCCCGGAGGGCGGCCCTCAAGTTCCTTCTGCGGAAGCCCCTTTCTACCGTAATCCCGGGGATGCAGAGCCGGGAGGAAGTGCTGGAAAACGTTGGCCTGATGGGGGAGGAATTAACTCCCCGGGAGGAGGAAGAGCTGTGGGCCGAAGTTAAAAGCCTGGGGAACCGATTTTGCCGGCGGTGCGAGTATTGCCGGCCCTGCCCCCAGGGGATCGACATTACCTTCAACCTGCTGATGCTGGGCTATGCCAAGCATTACGGGCTGCTGGAGTGGGCCACCGACAGGTACCATAGCCAGAAAATCAAGGCGGACGCCTGCGTGGAATGCGGTGAATGCGAAGAGAAATGTCCCTATGATCTACCCATCCGCGACCTGCTGAAGGAATGCCGCTTGCTTTTGGGGGGGTAAACGGCTCCTTTTTAAGGCCGGTTGCAGGGAAGCCCGGAGGTGCTGGATGGAGAATGCAGTAAAGACCTATAGCAGGAAAGAGAGAAACTACTACTTGATCGGCTTGACGGGACAAAACATTATCTACAATGTCGTCGGCGTAGGCCTGGCCCTGTATTATACCGAGGCCCTCTATGTGCCGCCGGCCATAGTGGCGGTCCTGATGCTGGTGGCCAGGGTTTGGGATGCCTGCAACGATTTTATCATGGGCCTAATCGTTGACCGGACCAGGTCCCGGTGGGGGAAGTGCAGGCCCTATCTCATGGTTGCTCCTGCACTAGTTTTCCTTGCCACGGTGGGGGCTTTTTCATCGACGGTTAATTATAACCAAAACCCGACTTTGACGGTGATCTTTATCTACGTAACTTATATCCTATGGGGTATGATTTATACTGTGGGGGATATCCCCCTCTGGGGCATCACGGCGCTAATGACGGAAAGCGAAAAAGACCGGACTAAACTGCTCTCCCTGGCCCGGGTTGCCGGCGCCGTGGGCAGTGCCATACCTATCCTGGTCTATGTTACCGTGGTCGGACTGTTTAAAAACACGGGAAACACCTTTATCTTTCCCACTACCGGGGCATACGGCTATTTTATGGCCACCCTGGTTTTTGCCGTTATCGGGTGTGCCATGTTTCAACTGGTGGGTCCTAACGTAACGGAGAAGATTCCGCCTACTTACAAGGAATCGAATGTGCTTAAGCAATTTGCTTTATTAGGGAAAAATAAACCCTACATCCAGATAATGCTCTCCGGCATTTTAAGCAGTACCAAAATGATGATCGCCAGCTGCTCCAACTATCTGATCTTGTGGTATTATGCCAACGGCAATGAAGCCGGTACCATGTTTTATTTTGCCGTTATCGGCGGCGGTTTTTTCGTGGGCAACCTGGTGGCCATGTATTTCACTCCTGCTTTATTGAATGTTTTCACCAAGAAGAATTTGTACAACTGGTCCCACTTGCTTAGTGTCATCCCTTACGCAGTGCTCTTTCTCTTATTCCTGTTCAAACTGGATACCATTTTAATCGTAACTATTTTAATTTTCCTGGTGGGCGTCCTGCAAGGCTTCCCCATTGTATTGCAGGTATCCATGATTGCCGATACGGTGGATTACCTGGAGTGGAAAACGGGAGAGAAGGCGGACGGCCTCTGCTTCGCGGGATTGACCTTTCTGGCCAAATTACAAGCAGCGGTGGCTTATTACGGGGCCCTGATGGTGTTAAGCTTTGTTGGCTACAACGCCGAGGCCATGCAGCAATATGTGGCCGCAGGAGGCATCGCCCGGGAGGGCTTCCCGGAGGTCATGATTGCCCTGTTTGCCATTGTCACCGTCCTGCCGGCCATCGGCTCCGTTCTGGGGGTAATTCCCACGTGGAGGTACAGTCTCAGCAAGGGAAAACATGCCCAGATCTTGGCGGAGCTCAACAGGAGAAGAAGGGAAAGAGAGCCGGCCCAGGCGGCTTCCGGCAAAAGCTTAAAGGAGATGGGTGCCCAGTAGGCGGCTGGCGCCCGGGAGGCGGGCTGCCTGTTCCCAAGATCCACCTCATCATCAACATATTGACTGCCCCGCAGTTTTTACGGCTCTGCATTTGCCCGCTGGAATAGGTGCCCGCCGGCAATATAACCTCCTTCCTGGATCCCGCTTTCCTTTGCCGCAGCCCTTCCGCGCGGGCTTCCCGGAAGGGGCTGTGGACGGCAGGAGGACTCAGGTTTCTCTGACCGGTTATGCCGGGCCGGGGAGGATATGGAGAAAGCAAAGGAGGCCGGCTTTCACCAGCACCCGGCCAAACCTCCCGGCAGTATTTGGATCGGAAGTTGAAGAAGATAGGCCGGCTTTCACCAACACCCGGCCAAACCCGCTGCCCTGGAGTAAATAAGAGAGATCTTGAAGCAGTGCATCTAAAGCTTCCGGATTTATTACATTTTTAAACTCTTGGAAAGACCAAATTAAAAGCTCAGGTTTTTTGCAAATCAACTGGCGGGAAAGGGATGGCAAACAATGAAGCTTTATTCGACAAGCCGGGGCACTATTGAAGGCAAGGCCTTGATACCCTGGAAAACGACGGCGGGATCAGGGTGTCCGTTCTCAACCTGGGCGGCGTTATCACCGGCATATTTGCTCCGGACCGGAAGGGGAAGTATCAAAATATAATCCTGGGCTATGCCGACATTAATGACTACCTGGAAAACGAAGCTTACTACGGCGCGGTAATTGGTCGCTTTGCCGGAAGAATATACGGCGGCGCCATTGAGCTGGACCGCCGGGTCTACGAGCTGGAGAGAAACAACCTGGGAGTGAACACCCTCCATGGCGGCCCCTGCGGATGGCACAGCAAGCTCTGGGAGGTCCGCCCTTTTGAAGGGGAGAAAGAGGTGGGCCTGGTCCTGGAGTGCACTTCCGCCGACGGCGAAGCCGGCTTCCCGGGAGAAGTGAAGGCGACCGTCAAGTATATCCTGAACAACAGCAACGAGCTTTACTTTGTCGTTGCCGCGGAAACGGATAAAACCACCGTGGTTAATGTGGCCAATCATACCTACTTCAATCTCAGCGGAGACCTGGAGAGAAACATCCTGAAGCACAAGTTGAAGATCGAAGCGGATCAATTCCTGGAGTTGTCCAGCTTCTTCGTTCCTACCGGAAAAGCCCTGACGGTAAAGGAAACCCCCTTTGATTTCCGGGCGGCCAAGGAGATCGGCCAAGACCTGGAGGCCGACCATCCCCAGCTTAAAGCGGCGGGCGGCTACGATCACCCCTTTCTCTTTGGCCGCGAAACGGGACGGATGGAGCTAATGGATGAGCGGTCGGGCCGGGGGCTGACCGTGACCACGAACAACCCTTGCGTGGTGCTCTATACCACCAACTTTCCTGTGGCCAGGAAGCTTTATAACGGTCGATTACCGGAGAAGAGGATGGGGATCTGCCTGGAGACCCAGAACCCTCCCATCGGGGTGGGCGGCTGCTTCCGGGAGGGCTCCATCTTGAAGCCCGGCCAGGTTTACCGCCGCTGGACCAGGTACAAGTTCCACACCGGGAGCCCCGGCTGAAAGCGGCGCTGCCTTTGGTTCCCTCGGGGAGCTTCTCCTGTCCGGTTCCATGCCGGCGCTGCCGGCCAAAAGGGCGGCGGCTCCCTTCACCGCCGGCCGCCCCGGGCCTCAATCCCCGGGCTTTGAAGCCGGGAGGCCGGCCTCAGGCCGCCAGGGGGGCCACTGCCGTGGCGGTACTTCAACGGCGCCGGATCGAGGCAAAAGGCCGGCTCCCAAGGCCGGCCGGGCCGGAAGTTGCCTCCGCCGGCGCGATGCGGAGCCGTGCAAAAGTACGCTTCGAATAGCCTGGAAGAGCCCGATGGATGCAAAAGCCGCCTTTAAAAACTGGAGCGAAGCAAAAAGCCGGCTCCTGGGAGCCGGAACGATGCCCAAAAGGGGTCTTTAAAGAACCGGCGCCATGTTTTAGGCCGGTTTCCCGGAGCCGGATCATTGAAAAAGGCCGGCGGTTGGAAGCCGGCCTTTTTGGATCCATCGCGGGGGCAGGCCCTGCTCTTGGGCCTGCTTTCTAAACCATGTGTTTGATGACTTCCTCCCGGGAAAAGGGGAGCAGGTCAATGGGGGGGATCTCCCCTAAAACGTAGCTTCCCGGGGCCAGCCGCATGGAGGCGCGGGCGGCGGCGACCATAATCTGCGCCGTGGCCGCAGGGTTGTTCAGCTTCATCTTAAAGGTAAGCCGTTGATTCTGGGCTTCGCCGGAGCTGCCCAGGCGTTCAATCCGGACGCCGTGGCCCATGACCTTGAGCCCGCTCACATCGTCAACCTGCTGCACCCGGGTCTGATCATGCACAAAATAGGGGTCCTCCTGGATTTTTCGGGCGACCTCGGCAAAATCGGCCCCTTCCTCCAGTTCCACATAGACATCCCGCCGGTGCTGGCCAAAGCCCACGGGGATGGTGATGGAGACGGCATCTTTAACCCCGGGTATTGATTTTGCGGCCACGCTGTGCCCCATGCTCATTCCCGGTCCAAAATTGGTGTAGGTGATGCCGCCCGGGGCGATGACTGCAAGGAGCATCCGGATGACGGAATCGGTGCCCGGATCCCAGCCGGTCCCAATTACGGCCACCCGCCCGCTCTTCCGGGCCTCCCGGTCCAGGTTCTCCCGAAGGGCCAGCATAGGCTCCCCATGCAGGTCAAAACTGTCCACGGTATTAATGCCCTTCTGCAGGTAGAGAGGGGCGACAAGGGGCACCTGCCGGGAAGGTACGGCCAGGATGGCCGCATCCACCGGCCCCAGCTCTTCTACCCGGGTGGCCACGGGCCAGGGAGCGCCGCTCTCCTTAACCTCCCTCCTGACCACACCGGCCAACTCCAGGTCAGGGGCACGGTTGATGCATTTCACCGCCTCCCGGCCCACATTGCCGTAGCCGACGACACATACCTTGATCTTTTTCATCTTATCCCCCCGCCTATGCCAGGCTAATATATTCCTATTATGATCTAGATTTTTCCCCCTGGCAAGAGTTCTTCTCGCGGGAAGAATATGTTCCCGGCGGCGGGGAAGCGGCCGGTCGGCGGGCAGATGGGCTAAGCCAGCAGCTCCTCTACGCACTCCCCGATAACCCGGACGTAGCGGTCCACCTCTTCTTCGCTGGTCAGGGGGGAGACCAGGGCCATGTCGTGGACCGGGGAGAGAAGGATCCCGCGGTTGGCACAGTATACGTGAATAAGCGCCTCCAGGGGCCCGGTAAGCCCTTCGCTGATCAGGTCAACCTGGTTGTAATCCACGTCTAACAAGGTGTCAATCCCCCGCCGGGGGGGCTCGGGCAGGAAGCGGAACTCCACCCGGCAGCCGATGCGAGCCACATACCAGGGCAGCTGGTGTTCCTTGATGATGGCGGCGATTCCTTCTTCCATCTTCCGGGCCAGGGGGATCATGCGGGCGAAAGCTTCTTCCGTTAGGAGATGCTTCAAGGTGGCCTTAATGGCGGCCACGGCCGGGGCGTTCCCGGAGAGGGTCCCCCCGAAGCCGAAGAAGTTGTGCCAGGGCACCCTGCGAGCGAGCATCTCCCCGATCTCCCGGGAGAAGCCCACCACCGCCGCCGGATAACCCCCGGCAATGGGTTTGCCCAGGACGAAGATATCGGGCTCCAGTTTCAGTTCGCCGGTCATCCCCGCCGGCCCGCCGCAGATGGTGTGGGTCTCGTCGATGAGGAGCAGGGTGCCGTATTGGCGGGTAAGACGGCGCAAAGCTTCGTGGAAGCCCGGCTCCGGGTGGATAATCCCTACGTTGGTCATTACCGGCTCGGTGATGACGCAGGCCACATCCCGGGGAGCCAGGGCTTTTTCCAGGGCTTCGATATCGTTGAATTCGACAATGCGGGTCATTTGGGAGGGATCCTTGACCAGCGGCCCCATCAGCCCCGGCATGTTCATCAAGTGGCCAAAGAAGTCCACCACCAGGGTTTCATCGACGCTGCCGTGGTAAGAAGCGTTGAAGGCCAGGATCAACTGTCGGCCGGTGAATTCCCGGGCGACTTTGAGCGCCATCCGGTTGGCATCGGAGGCGGTCATCAATACCTGCCAGCAGGGCAGCCCGAAGCGCCGGGAAAGCTCTTCCCCGACCTCGATGCAGTCTTCCGTGGGCAGCATCGTGGTCATTCCCCGATTCATCTGCTGGGTGAGGGGGCCGATTACCTCCGGCGGGGCATGCCCGAAGAGGGCTCCCGTATCACCCAGACAGAGGTCCAGGTAGCGGTGCCCGTCCACGTCGGTAAGGTAGGCACCCTTGGCTTCGCGGACAAAAATGGGAAAGCCCCCCGGCCAGATCCTCATCCAGCTCATGGGAACGCCACCAACACAACAGCGCTGCGCCTTCTCGTAAAGGGCCTTGGATTTCGGCCGTGCTTCGGCATAGCGCTTCTCTTCCCGGGCCAGAAGCTCTTTTACCTTTTCCAGCGTAATAGGGGACATAAAAATCACCTCTTATTTTATTTTATCAGTGTATTTTTATATTCTTCCTACAATTGCCAAAACCCTTTTGCCTTCCTGTTATACCGGCTGCCCGGCGAAGATAAGGTCGAGCTTCCATTTTTTGCGCCAGAATTATGCTCTCCCGGGGCTTAAATCGTTGTTTTCCAATCTTTTGGCCGCTTTATTGGGTAACTCTGAGGGGTTTACGGAAAAATTGGGAGGCGGCGACAGGTTGACAAGTTCTAAGGAGCGTAATATACTTTAGCTAAGTAATATTATCATTACAGGATGACAGGATTTTGGGGAAACAAGATTACAAAGCTTTGCTTTAAAAAAGCAGGACGAAAGGGAGTATTGTTTTTGTAAATCAAAATTTTCAGAAAAGGAGGGGTTTTGCTACTAATAAAAAGACTTGCATGAGGGGGGTGGTTAACAGAGCCGGATAGAAGAAACAAATTAAATTGTTGGCTTCTGACGTTATCCCTTGAGTGGGGGCAAAAAAACAAGAAAGGAAAAGGATGAGATGAAGAGAGTACCGTTTTTGCTTGTAATGCTGGTCATAGCATTATCATTGGCAGCTTTCTTGTTAGTCGGATGCAGCCAGGACGATCAGCAAGCCACGGGCGAATTCAAGCACGGGAAAACCGTATGGCTGTTAATGCCCTATACCGGCGAACACTGGTGGACTACGCTGGTGGAATACTTAAAGCAGCCTATTGAAGCCGACGGCTGGAAATTCGAATTCGCTACGGCTGAAGGATCTGACACCACCCAGTATGAGCAGATTATCACCTACGCGCAGCAGGCCGATATCCTCTTTATCTGCCCGGTAAGCCGCGAAGGGGTCAATGAGGCCATCCGCATTGCCGAGGAAGAGTACCATTGCCCGGTAGTTGTCTACAAAGACGCCATTACCGGCAAGGCCAGCCTGTGTGCCCAGTACAGCGACTACGATGCCGGCTTGGCCCTGGCCAAGGAATGCGTCCAGTGGCTGGAAGAGAAGTACGGCTCCGCGGACGGCAGAACTGTTGTCGCCCTCAACGGGGACCTCTCCTCTCATGGCTGGAAACTGAGACAGGACGGCTTCCGTTGGATCAAGGAGAACTACCCCAACGTTAACTTCATCGAAGTCACCGGCGGTTTTGAGCCCGATGGCTGGGCGGACGCCATTGATGCCGCTCTTGGTGGCGCCGCTGCCAACGTTGACGCCATCCTCTCCGGCAGCGACGGAGCTTACCTCCTGGGAGCCCTGGAAGCCCTCCAGAAACACGGCAAGCTCTACTATGTCGGCGATCCCAACCACGTATGGGTTGGCTCCATCGACGGCAAGACCTCGACTCTGATGTGGCTCAGAAATGGGTTAATCGACGTTGTCTACTCGCAAACTCCGGACTCCATCGCCAAGTCTCTCTGGCAAATTGCCAAAGAACACCTCTTGAAGGATCCTTCCTACCAGTCCGAACCCTATGAACTGCACAAAGTGCCCATTCCTCTGGAAGTCAAGCAGCCTGAAGGATGCTACTGGGGCGGCACCGACAAAGTTATGGTCGTGGAAAACATTGCCGATTCCCAGACCCCGACAGGAACCACCCCGGCACCGCGGATTGACCGCAACAATGTGAACACCTGGGAGCTGTGGGGACACAGCAGTATCAAGGTGGTCGGCTCTGACCTGGATCCCATCCCCGAATTTGAAGCCAAGGGAACCAGACCGGAGTGGTGCGATCAGTTGATTGCCGAGTACGAGGAATGGCTTAAGAAGCAGTAAGCCGGAACAGCGAGTAGCAGTTAGTAGTTGGATGATAATTCTTGCCATAATGTTCCCCTTCGGGGGAGCATTATGGCAAGATAAACACCTTTAAGATTAATCATTGATTGCGAACCGGATCGGGGGAATTGAAATGTCTAATGAGAACCCAATGTTGGAAGTAAAAAATCTTTCCAAGAGCTTTGGGACCATTAAAGCTCTCGACAATGTTTCCTTCACCCTTCCCCGGGGCAAAGTTTTCGGCATCGTTGGCGATAACAACGCCGGCAGGACCACCCTCCTCAGCATTCTAAACGGAGCGCTGCAGCCGGACAGCGGGGAATTTTATCTGGACGGTCAGAAGGCGGATTTTAAAAACCCTTCCGATGCCTATGACAGCGGTGTGGCCATGGTGCACCAGTTCGTTAAACTGGTGGATATTGCCTCGATTTGGGAAAACTTTTACCTGGGCCGGGAATTGACCAGGAAATCCGGACCGATTACCCTGCTGGATCTTAAAAAAATGCGGGAGACCACCCAAAAGACCATTTCCGGCTACGGCCATAAATTTGATGTGGACCGGGAAGTAAGACAGCTTTCCGGTGGACAGAGGCAGATTGTAGCCGTAACCCGGGCCATTGATACCAACCCGAAGCTTCTCCTGCTGGACGAGCCCTACCACGGGCTGTCTCAAAGGGTAATTAACGACATTTTTGCCATTCTCAAAGATGCCAGGGAATCCAGGGGTACCTCCATTATTATTACTACCCAGTGGTTTGAGCAGATCAAAGACTTTGTTGACGAAGTGATGGTCATGCGCAGGGGCCGTATTGTGGGCCATTTCGATGTGGAAGCTGCCGACAGCGGGCATATCTTTAAGCTGGCCATGGGATTGGCCGGATGATCAAATGCTTTTTCTACAACCTTTCCAACTGGTCTTATGCATTGCATGTTCCGGTTGTTATTCGGCAGGCAGAGGGAGAGGAGTGAAAAGAGTTCATGATAATGATTAGAGCAAATAATATTTCAATGAATTTTGGCATGATCAAAGCCTTAAAGAATGTCTCATTTGAACTCGAGGCAGGAAAAATTCTGGGGCTGGTGGGGGATAACGGCGCCGGGAAGTCTACTCTTTTGAAGATTCTCTGCGGTTATCTTCAACCAACCAGTGGCGAGATATACATTGAAGATAAGCGCGTTCAGTTCAAAAGTTCCGCTGACGCCATGAAGGAAGGAGTGGCCATTACTCACCAGTTCTTGGAGTTGGTGGATATGGCTACGGCCTGGGAGAATTTTTTTATGGGCCGGGAGATAACCGGAAAAGGGGTCGGTCCTTTTAAATTATTGGATATCAACCAGATGAAAGAGTTGACGAGAAAAGCAATTGAAAAATACGGGCTGTCTATTGATTTAGAATGCGAAGTGGGCAAACTGTCCGGAGAAGAACGGCAAATCATCGCCGTCGCCAGGGCTATCGAATCCGATCCCAAGATCCTCTTGCTGGACGAGTCTTTCACCTTGCTGTCTCTCGAAGGGCGTGAAGAGCTCGTCAATTTCCTCAAAAAAGTGAACCAGCAGCATAATGTGACCATGATTATTGTTTCCCACGACCTGGAACTGGTTAAGAATTTAACCCACAAGATCATGGTTTTAAGGGGGGGCGAAAAGATCTTTTATGGTGATACGGAAGAAGTAAGCGTTGATCAAATCGTAGAATTCATGCTTCCCCAAGAATAAATGCTATTTTGTGCCAATGAATCAACAAACACATTGCTTAGATTCTATGTTTAGGAGGTAGAAGCAAGTGGAGCTTGCCAACAGCAAATCAAACAGCCGGGGTAAATCCATCAGGAATTTTCTGGGGGAATATTACACCTGGATCATGTTCATTGTTCTCTATATTGTCGCGGGTATTATTGTGCCGAATCTTTTTACTTCAACGACGATGGTGACCATTCTGGTTCAGGGAACCACGGTATGTCTTCTTGCTTTCGGAATGACTTTCGCCATGCTGGTAGGCGAAATTGACATGTCCATTGTGGCCGTGGCCGCTTTTTCGCCCATGATTTCCATCATGCTGTGGGAAGCCGGACTTCCCGTCCCCCTGGCCATGATACTCGTTCTCTTGTTTGGTGTGGTGGTGGGGATTTTCAACGGGTTGATGGTTACCAAGATGAAAATACCCTCCCTGATCCAAACGGTGGCCGTGTGGTGGATGTTGAGCGGTTTTGTGCTTATCGTTACCAAGGGTGCCGCCAAGACCGGCCTTCCCGACGCCTGGATGTTTATGGGGAGATTTAATGTCATTGGGCGTATACCTTTGCTGATTCCCTTCTTTGTGCTGGTTCTTATCCTGGCCATAATCTTTGCCCGGCGGACGGTAACGGGCCGCAGGATGTATCTGGTGGGTGGAAACGCCGATGCCTGCGCGGCCATGGGTATTCCGGTAGATAGAATTAAAATCATCGCCTTTGTAATGTCGGGCGTTTTTGCCGCCCTGGCGGGTTATGTTCTCTCGGCCAGGATGGGCTTTGTATCGGCCCGGTTTGCTGTGGAATGGCTTATGCCTGCCATTGCCGCACCCGTTATTGCCGGTGTCAGCATGAACGGGGGAAAAGGGAACCTCATTAACGTTATCGCCGGTGCCTACCTGGTCCAGTTGATCGTGATGATTGTAAGAACCGGCGGGGTTGGCGGATACTACACCGACTTTGTGCAAGGGGTCATCGTCTTTATCGCCATCCTAATCAACACCTTTAGAGAAAGGTTGTCCCAATAACGGATAAAGCTGGCCGTTTTTTTGCCGCTAAGACGAATAAAATAAACGAAGAAGAAGGGAGGGAGCTGGGGAACTAGCAGCAAGGTGGGGAGGTGGCGTTTATAAACGAAAAGGTACTAGGCGGCAAATTTATATGACTGTCTTGACATATTGGCGGAGAAAAAATGTGCTGAAAGGAGTGCCATTCGGTGAGTACAATCGTCATTAAAGGCGGAACGATGATTGACGGGACGGGCAAGCCTCCCGTGGAGAATGCCGTTGTCGTAGTCGAAGACGACAAAATTGCCGCTGTTGGCAGGGCCAACGAAGTAAAGGTTCCTGAAGGGGAAAAGGTTAAAGTTATCGATGCTTCCGGCAAAACGGTAATGCCCGGATTGATCGACAGCCACGTTCACATCTACACCGACGGGGAAGCAGGGGACGAATTCACCTCCATGTTCTTAAAGAACAACCCCCTCTCCCTTACCCTGAGATGCATTCCCCGCTTAAAGAAGACCCTGGAAATGGGGATTACCTCCCTGAAAGACGGGGGCTGCGGGTGGAATTGGCTGGAGGTGGCCTTGCGGGATGCCCTTAACAGGGGCGACATCGTCGGTCCGCGGTACTTCGCGGCCGGATATCACCTGACGGTAACCGGCGGTCACGGCTACTTCCTGCCGCCCTGGCTGGCCAATATTCCCATTCATCCCGAACAGTCTACCGTCCACGTGGACGGGCCGGATCAGTGGAGAAAGATGGCCCGCATGAATATCTACAACGGCACGGATTTTATTAAGCTGGTGGCCAGCAGAGACGTCATCAGCCCCGGTATTGCCACGGCGGCCCAGGCCACCCTGGAAGAGCTGACCGCGGCTGCTGAAGAAGCGCACAAGATGGGCAAAAAGGTCATGATCCACGCCCAGGGTCCCGTAGCCATTAAAAACGCCATCAAAGCGGGAGCCGATATCATCGTGCACGGCTTCTTTATGGATGAAGAGTGCGCGGAAATGATGGTGGAAAACAATGTCATCCTGGAAGGGACCAACTGGTACGTGCGCGTGATTGCCGAGAAAGGAGCAGGCCGGGTGCCGGATTGGCAGCTGGAAAAGGCCATTCAGACCTGGGAATTCAGGAAGAAGAACTTCAAGATGCTGATGGAAAAAGGAGTCAAGATGTCCTTCGGCTCTGATGCCGGATGTCCCTTCATCCGCCAGGGCTATGACAACTTTAACGAGCTGCGCATGTTCGTGGAGTTGGGGATGACCCCGATGCAGGCCCTGGTTGCCGGCACCAAGACCGCCGCAGAAGCCATCGGCATTGAGGACAAGACAGGCACCCTGGAAAGCGGGAAGTTTGCCGACATCCTCCTTATCGACGGGGATCCGCTGAAGGATATCAGCATCCTGGGCCAGGAAGAGAAGATCAAAATGGTTATGAAAGAAGGAGAGATCGTGGTAACCAGATAGCTGGTGCCGCATCGCCTCCAATTTCTATCTAATGGAAGGTGAAGGGGAACACCGACATCTCTTCCCATCAATCGGAAGACTACAGGTACGCAGCAGGTACGTAGGAAAACGGCAGCATGACGCCATTCGGCCGGTCGAAGCAAAGATGCAGCCAGGAGGCAGCTTCCATGAAGCAGGATTGATGGGAGGGGAACATGAGACAAAAGGACACCGCTGCATTCCAAAATAGAAGATCTGTGGATTGCCCGGACAAGCATTTGAAGCCTTTGACGGTGTTCCCCTTTTCACCCTAACTATTAGCTCCCAGATACTTCCGCAAGTGGCTTGCCAAAAAGGATAGCCAGAGGAAAACAATTCGGGAATAAAAGCGCTTTAAGCTTTTCATTCCCCGGAATAAAGTTTTACAAGGAGAGAGGAAATATGAACGAGTGCCAGTGCAAGTATAAGGAAGATGCGTCTTTGGAAGGCCGGCGCAAAGAGATCGCTATAAAGGTTAAAAGGGTTCGGGAGATGCTGGATCGGGAAGGGCTTAATGGCCTGCTTCTTACCAAGCACTCCAACTTCAGCTGGATAACGGCGGGCGGAAAAAGCTCCGTCACCTTGTGTGTCGAGCCTGGAGTTGTCTCCATTCTCGTTACCAGGGACGGGCTTTATGCTATTACCAGCGTTATTGAAGCGCGGCGCTACCGGGAAGAGGAGCAGATGGAAGAGCTGGGCTTCAAGGTCCTGGAGCACGAATGGTACGAAAACAAGGCCCCGGATATAGTTGCCGAAATCGTCGGCGACTTGAGCAAGGTGGGAAGCGACTTGCCCTTTGGCAGCGCCAAGGTTATCAATGAAAAAATCAACCCGCTGCGCTACACTCTCACCGACAATGAAATCGGCCGCTATCTCTACCTGGGCAAGACCCTCTCGGCGGCCCTGGAGGAATATATCGCCTCCGTTAAGCCGGGCATGACCGAGTACGAGATTACCGGGGGCTTGTGCGAAGCGCTGTGGAAACACAATATTGACCAGGTCTTATTCCTGGTCTCCGCCGATGAGCGGGCTTACAAGTATCGCCACGGAATCCCCACGGGGAAGAAGCTGGAGAAGCACCTGCAAATTTCCGTGAACGGGCGCTACAAGGGCCTGATCACCACCGTCACCCGGATGGTCCACTTTGGGAAGAAAGACCCGCAACTGGCCAAGCAGTATGACGATACTTGCGAGATCGAGTGCCGCTCCATTGCCGCGGTCAAGATCGGCCAGGACGATATCAATGCCTACCATGCCAATAAGAAGGCCTACGAAGATCTCGGCTACGGCGAGATGTGGAGGCTGCACGGACAAGGCGGGCCCCAGGGATACAACAACCGCGATTACGTTATTACGCCTACCTCCCACGGAATTACCCAGGTAAACCAGTGCTACTGCTTCAACCCGGTCATCGACGGAACGAAAACTGAGGACGCTTTCATCGTTACCGAAGAAGGCCCCCTGTTTGTAACCCGGCCCGTCAGCTTCCCGAAGATCTACAAGGAAGTTGACGGCATCAAATTCGAAAGACCGGGACTGCTGTTTATCGACAGCTAAGCGTGGGAGAAGGAAGAGGTCGAAGCTTCCGGGTCGGAGCGGCTCTCCGCCGCTCCGACCCGGAAGAGCAAGCACCAAGGACTGGAGCAATCCGGTCTGGACGGTATTTTTGGGAGGGGAAATAGATGAAGGCAAGGTTAGTGCCCCTATACTTTCAAGGGAAAAGAGACGAGGAATTTGACCGGCAGGTAAACTGCATCAAGGAACTGCTCAAAGAAGAAGCCGAGATCCTGGAGCCGGTAGCGCTGGGCAACCCTCTTCCCGATGCCGATGCCGCCCTTTTCCCGGTCCTTATCGGTGAAGCTTACCGGCAGGCGGACAAGATCGCCAAGATCGATATACCCATCGTCATCATTACCTCCGAGTTTGGCACCGTCGCCATGTGGGACTGGGAAATTATCACTTACCTGAATGCCAAGGGAATTGAAACCCTGGCCCCCTATGAGCTTGAGATTACCAAAACAATCTGCCGCGCTCTCAGCGCCAAGCGCGAGCTGAAGGATACCAGGTTCCTGGTTTATCAGGACAATCCCGGGGATGGCATGCAGGCGGAAATATTCAAGCGGTTCTACTGGTGGGAGGATGAATGCACCAACGCCATTGAAGATAAATTTGGCGTAAAGATTATCAAGAAAAGCTGGAAGAAGCTTAGCGAAGACGCCAAAAAGATTTCCGATGCCGAAGCGGCCCGGGCCTGGGAGGAATGGAGCGCGAAGACGCCCGTCGAAGGTCTCTCCCAGCAGCAAATTTTCAGTGCGGTAAAGATGTACCTGGCCGTGAAAAGGGATCTGGAGCAGGACAGCAGGATCAAGGGCGTGGGTTCCAACTGTTTGAACGAGTCATTCTATTCCGACACCACCCCTTGCTTTGCCTGGACCGCCCTGTTTGAGGAAAAAGGGATCATGTGGGCTTGCGAAGCGGATACCATCTCCCTTATAACCAAGTTTATCGTCCACCGGTCCTTAAAGGCGCCGGTCATGATGAGCAATGTCTATCCCTTCCTCTTGGGCATGGCCGCTCTGAAGCATGAGAAAATTGACAAGTTTCCGGAGGTTAAGGAACCGGACAAGCACCTCCTGGTGGTGCACTGCGGTTACATGGGCTTGATGCCCAAGTCCTTTGCCACCGATTGGACCTTGAGGCCTCCGGTTCTGGAAATCGTCGACAAGAACGCCATGGCCCTGGATGCGCGCATGGCTACGGGAGCTATTACTCTGGCCAAGCTCCATCCCTCTTTCCAAAAGATTCAGGTAATCAAGGCGGAGCTGGAAAAGTATGTCCAGTATCCCGGTTCCGATTGCCGCAACGGAGCGCTGGTGAGGGTGGCCGATGGGCACAAGATGGTCAAAAAGCTGTACTCGCACCACAATTGCCTGATCCAGGGCGACAAGGCGGTGGAGCTGGACTTTATGAGCCGGGTGTTTGCTTTGGAAATGGAGGAACTGTAGCGCCCTCGCCGGGGCTGGAACCGGCGTGGAGCTAGTCAAGGGATCATTATTTCCAGGGAGGTTTATATAATGGCAGAACGCAAAAAAATCGGGATTGGCATGCTGGGTGCGGGATGGATGGGCCGGGCCCACACCAATGCCTATATTACGGCCCGGTATATGTTCTGGCCCACCAGCAACTGGGAGCCGGAACTGGTAGTGATTGGAAGCTCTACCGAAGAGAAGGGAAAACTGGCCGCCCAGCGGTTTGGCTACCAGCAGGGAGTGGGAGGCTACGAGGCGATCATTAACAACCCCCGGGTGGACGTATTTGACAACGTAACCCCCGACCGTATCCACGTGGAGCCTTCCATCGCAGCGGCCAAGGCCGGCAAGCATGTTATCTGTGAAAAGCCCCTGGCCGTCGGCGCCCGGGATGCCAAGAGAATGCTGGACGCCGTAAATGAAGCCAAGGTAAAGCACCTGTGCTGCTTTAACTACCGCTTCTTCCCGGCCGTTCAACTGGCTTACGATTTAATTCAAGACGGCGTCTTGGGCAAGATCTACCACTTCTCCGGGAACTATTACCAGGACCACGGCAGCGATGAGAATACGCCGGCGGAGGATATCTGGTATATCGGCTGGTCGGGAGTTGCCCAGGGGATTACTTCCCACCTCATCGACATGTCGCGGTTTTTAATCGGCGAGGTGGAGTCCGTGCACGGCATGGTCAGGACCTACAACAAGGTAAGAAATTCCAAGAACGGCCCCATCGACGTGACGGCGGACGAGGGCTTCTTCTCCATGGTGGAGTTTGCCAATGGAGTAACGGGCGTTTACCAGAGCCTGGGTGTGGCCAACGGCCGGCGCAGCCGCTTCTCCTTTGAGATTTACGGCTCCAAGGGCAGCCTGGCCTGGAACGTGGAAGAGCCGAACTTCCTGGACATCTATCTGTCCGAATCGGCCGATCCCAGGGTTCTCGGCTTTACCAGGGTCTGCGCCACCGAGCCCAACCATCCCTTCATGAACGTGTGGTGGCCGCCGGGACACACCCTGGGCTGGGAGCACGGCCATATCAACATGATCGCCCACTTCCTGGATTGCGTGGCCAACGACAAGCCGGTAGCTCCCCGGGCGGCTACCTTCGAGGATGGCTACAAGGTGGCCGTGATCATCGACACTATCAACGAATCGTCGAAGCAGGGGAAGAAGCTGGCGGTACAGTACTAGGGAAAGCCTGAGGCCTGGAGTGTCCGCCCCGCGGACACTCCAGTGCCTGGCACGTCAACTTTGTCAACTAGATTGAATATTCTGAATAGTAATACCCTACCCGGCAATTTTGTCAATTTTATTTGAATGTTGAATGAAATGGTTGACAAAGAAAAATTTTCCATATATAATCAAATGTTGTGATTATTAGGGTAATATTGAGGTTTGGGGGAGATTTTTTGGAGGTTAAAGGCGGCGTGCAAGCTCCAAAGGGGATAGATCGGGAAAGCGTAATTCCATACTATTACCAGCTAAAAGAATATCTGAAATACCTGATTGAAGAGAATAAGCTTAAAGAGGGAGAAAAAATTCCTTCCGAGATGGAGTTGTGCCGGGATCACGGGGTCAGCCGGACCGTGGTGCGGCAGGCGCTGAACGAACTGGTTAACGAAGGGTTGTTAACCAGGAGCAAGGGCAAAGGGACTTTTGTGGCCCGCCCCAAGATTGTCGGCAACCTGATGCAAAGGCTTTACGGCTTTCACAAGGATATGACCGGACAGGACCTGGAAGTTAAGAATAATATTATCGATTTTTCCGTAATCGAAGCCAACAAAAAAATTGCGGAAAAACTGCAATTAGCTCCGGGAGACAAAGTATTTAAACTGGTGCGCCTGCGCTTTGTCAACAAGGAGCCCTTTGTTTACGTCACTTCTTATATACCCCACTCCCTCTGCCCCGGCCTTATTAAAGAAGATTTTTCCAAGCAGTCTTTATACGATACCCTGGAAATGAAATACGGCTTGAAGATCGTTTCCAGCCGTCGCAGCATTGAAGCCATTGCCGCCACCGAAGATGTTGCCTTAATGCTGGAGATCCCCAAAAATTCTCCCCTGCTGCTGCTCAGAAGTGTCAGCTACTTGGAAAACGAGCAGCCTGTAGAATACTATGAAGCGAAGCATCGCGGCGACCGCAGCGGCTTTGCCGTGGAGTTGGTGCGTACTCCCGGTCAAAACCTGGCGGATACATATTACCCGACAATTTTCAAATTATAGTACTGGAGGCCGGTTAAGGGAGGTGAAGAAGGCCATTTTTTTTGGCAAAACTTGTAATAACAGCATCTCAAGATAACAACATCCTCTGAAACGGCAAGTTGCTGCTTGCCCCGATCAAACTCTAAAGAAGGAGCCTCAAAACATGGACAACAAAGTAGGTATCTATTTCGCTTACTGGGAAAAGGACTGGGACGCCGATTTTGCTTACTACATCAAAAAGGCCGCGGATTTGGGATTCGACATCATGGAGCTGCCGGCGGTAGCGCTGGAGAATATGGCGGCGGATAAGGTAAAGGAGCTAAAGCAGCTCAGCAGGGAGTACAACGTTGACTTGACCTTTTCCCTGGGCCTGCCGAGACAGTATGACATCTCTTCCCGGGATGAGAGCACCAGGAGAAGGGGTATCGAATATCTGAAAAAGCTGCTGGAAGGGGTTCACAATGCCGGGGCAAGCCTTCTGGGTGGGGTTACCTACGGGGGCTGGTCGGTGATCCCCGAGGATGCAGCGGAAAACAAGAAGGAGTACACCGAGCTCAGCGCGGCCAGCATGCGGGAAGTGATCAAGGTAGCCGAAGACTTCGGGATCACTTACTGCCTGGAATGCCTCAACCGCTTTGAGCAGTTCATCATCAACACCTGCGACGAGGCCCTGGCCTATATCGAAATGGTCGGCAGTCCCAATCTAAAAGTACAGCTGGATACTTTTCATATGAATATCGAAGAAGATAGCATGCCGGCGGCTATCCGGAAAGCCGGGGAAGCCCTGGGGCACTTCCACATCGGGGAGAACAACAGGAGACCGCCGGGGATGGGCTTCCTGCCCTGGCGGGATATTTTCGGCGCTTTAAAGGAAATTAATTATAAAGGCCCCATTGTGATGGAACCCTTTGTGATGAGCGGCGGCCAGGTGGGCAAAGATATTCGCGTATGGCGGGAGATTACGCCCGGCGCCGATCTGGACCGGGAAGCGGTAAACGCCCTGCAATTTGTTAGAAGCTTCTTCTAAGGACCGTCTGCCGTCGTTGGCGTCAACGGCTTGACAGCCGCGCCCTGCAGCTGATTTATTAAAGGCTTGTCTTTGGGGTTGCCGGCCGCCGTTGGCGTCAACGGCGGGGCCGCCGACGCCTTGCCGTTCATGAAAAGCTTGTGCCAAGAGCTGCCCCGGGCGGTCCACCTTAAACCGGGAAGCGGTTATTCCAGAATACGCGGAGGTTTTAGCTATGCTACAGGCGATCATGCAATCACCGGGGAAGATCGAGTTCAGGGAGGTCCCTCTGCCCGAGATAGGTTCCGGAGAAGTCCTGATTCGCACCAGCTATATCGGCATTTGCGGGTCTGATATTCACGTGTATCATGGTCAACATCCTTATACCTCCTATCCCGTGGTCCAGGGGCATGAGGTTTCCGGAGAGGTAGTAAAAGTGGGCGACAACGTCCACAAGTTTAAAGCCGGGGACAAGGTTACCATAATGCCCCAGGTGTTTTGCGGAAAATGCTACCCCTGCCGGACCGGCAGCTACCACATTTGTGACGGGTTGAAAGTGCTGGGCTTTCAAACGGAGGGTGTCGCTGCGGAGTATTTTAAAATAAGCCAGGAGATGGTGCTGCCCCTTCCCGAAGAGGTGGATCTCCTGGAAGGGGCCATGGTTGAGCCCCTGGCGGTGGCCGTGCATGCCCTGGGCCGGGGCGGCCTGTCCGAATACGGAAAAATCCTGGTTTTGGGGGCAGGCACCATTGGCAACTTAACCGCCCAGGTGGCCAAAGCCATGGGCGGCCAGGTCATGATTACCGATCTCAGCGATTACCGGCTGGAGCTGGCCAAACAGTGCGGCGCCGATCACTGTGTCAATACCTCCCGGGAGTCTCTGGAGCAGGCCATCGCCGATAAGTTCGGCCCGGACAAGGCGGACCTTATCCTGGAGTGCGTCGGCTCGGAGACCACCATCGGGCAGGCCATCAGCAATGCCCGCAAGGGTTCCAAGATCATCGTGGTGGGCGTCTACTCCCGCCCGGTAGCCGTGGACCTGGGATTCGTTCAAGACCGGGAACTCCAGTTGATCGGTTCCTTGATGTACAGGGAAGACGATTTCCGCAAGGCCATCGAATTGCTTGGGCAGAAGAAGGTCCAGTTAAAGCCCCTCATCAGCAAGGTTTTTAGCTTCAAGGAGTTTGCCCAGGCATATGAGTATATCGACCAGAACCGGGAGAAGGCCTTGAAGGTTATGGTCCAGGTCAATTGACGGGTTCAGGTCAATTTGACGAGTTGTGGAAATCGACAGCGGGGCTTGGTGAAAAATCTTTTCTAAAGCAAAGGGAGGTTTCTGCTTCATGGTTGAAATCGATGCAAAAATCCTTGGTGCACCGGGACGCTATATCCAGGGATACAAGGAACTGGAGAATCTTTGCAAGCATACTTCCTGGATGGGGGAGCGGTTTTTAATCATTATCAGCCCCAACGGCCGGAAAAGGTTTGAACAAACGGTGCGCAACAGCTTCAAGGACAGCAAGTGCGAGCTGGTGTTTGCCGATTTTGGCGGGGAATGCACCAAGAAGGAGATCGCCCGGATTGCCGCCATCCGGGACGAGAATAAATGCGACGTAGTGATCGGCATGGGCGGCGGGAAGATCCTGGATACGGCCAGGGCGGTGGCCATCCCCACCGGTTTGCCCGTGGTCCTTGTGCCCACGGCGGCCTCCAATAACGCCTCCACCAGCGCCCAGTCGGCCGTTTACCATGAGGACCACCGCCTCGACGAAATCCTGGTGTACCACAGAAACCCCGACATGGTCCTGGTGGATACCCATGTCATCGCCAACGCTCCGGCCAGGTTCCTCATCGCCGGCATCGGCGATGCCCTCTCCACTTTCCCCGGGGCCCGGGTTTGCGTGGAAAACTACCGGCGAAACTACCTGGGGGGATATTTCACCCAAACCTCCTACGCCATAGCCAAGCTTTGCCACCAGATCGTCATGGATTACGGCTACCAGGCCAGGCTGGCGGTGGAGCGGAAGCAGGTAACCAAGGCCCTGGAGAACGTCATCGAAGCGGTGATTCTCCTCAGCGGCATCGGTTTTGAAAGCAACGGCATTGCCGCCGACCATGCCATCCTCTTCGGCTTTGCCGAGCTTACCCACCGGGAGCACGTCCTTCACGGCGAGTACGTTGCTTTCTGCACCATGGCCATGCTCGTCCTGGAAGGGCGTCCCAGGGAAGAGCTCGACGAGATGATGCGGCTGTGCCTGAAGCTGGGGCTGCCCATGACCCTGGCCGATCTGAACATGGCCGATATTACGGAGGATGAACTGAAGATCGTCGGCGAGGGAACTTGCAAGATCGGTTCCACTGCTCACAACGAGCCCTTTAAAGTAACCCCCGACGAAGTTGTCGCCGCCATAAAGGCAACCGATGCCATCGGCCAGGACTACAAGAAGGGAATCTACTGGCTATAAGAGCGTTTTGAACAAACCTTGCTTGCATCCATCCTGATGGAGGTGTCCAGATGAAGCTCAGCTACAACGAAGCCACCGCGATGAAGTGCTCCACCCTGGAAAAAGACCTGGAGCTGTGTGAAAAAGTAGGCTTTGATTTTATCGAAATCCGCATGGATATGCTCAGAGACTATCTGCAGAGACATACGGTAGACGACCTGAAGAGCTTCTTTGCCCAGAGCCGCCTCAAGCCCCACGCCTTCAATGCCATCCACGATATCAACTTCTGCACCAAGGCGGAGTGGGACAAGATCGTCAACGACTTCCTGTTCCTGTGCAAGGTGGGCGAGAAGATTGGCAACCATTACGTGGTGGTGGTGCCCCTGGACCGGAAAGAGCCCAGCGGCCGCAGCGAGAAGGAGATCTTTGAGGACTCCGTGGAGGCGCTGAACAAGCTGGCCGATATCGGCCAGGACTACGGCATGAACCTGGGCTTTGAGCCCGTGGGCAATCCCGGCTGCTGTGTGCGCACGGTAAGGCAGGCTTGGGAGATCGTGAAGGCGGTAAACCGCGACAACGTGGGGATAACTGTCGACGCCTTCAACCTCTACCTCTACAACAAGCTGAACAACTACGAAGACATCAAGATGGTGGATCGGGACAAGCTCTTCGTGGCGCACGTGGACGACGGGGATGACCGGCCCCTGGAAGAGCTGGATCACAAGCACCGCTGCTTTCCGGGCGAGGGAGTCCTGAACCTGAAAAACTACATTACCACCCTGAAAGAGATGAACTATGACGGGATGGTATCCATCGAAACCTTCAGGCCCGAGTACTGGGAGAAAGACCCGGAATGGGTCATCAAAACGGCCTATGAGACTACCAAGAGGCTGCTGGAATCGGTAGGTGCTCTCTAAGGGCGGGAAGTGTTTTCTTAGCCGGCCGGGAACAGCGGTTGGCTGCAGCCTAGCCGGTTAGTCATATTTCAGGCTCAAGTTCTGACAGTCCGCCATTGCAGCAATGAGAACAGCTGGGATAATACGACGCCATGAAGCAACACCTTTCTCCGATTCAAAGCCAGGCGAAGCTGTCGAACTTGAGCCTGAGTTAATTATTAGGCCTTGCTCCGGGCTCCTTGGTGGCCCAGGAGGACGGTGACTTTGGCTTGCCCTTGAACCAATGAACCTAGAGGACATGAACCAAGGGGGCGGTGACTTTGGCTTGCCTTTGATCCAATGAACCAGGGGGACAGTTGCTTTGGCTCACCCTTGGTTCAACGACCGGATGCTCGGTCGGTCTGGTCCGGCATGGTTGTATGCTTGCCTAGGGGAATTAATCAAAAGGCACGTCCCCCTGAGCTAAGGCTCCACGAAGATTGGGGCAATATAAACTTGACAGGGAAGGCCGGCTATTCTATAATAAACTTGTAATAACATAATTACATAATAGGATGATTACTAATGCTGCTTGCCGGGAGAAAAATGCTCTTGCCTGCGCTGCGACAACGAAGATGCCTTTCAGCACTGCCATCAGCAAAAAGAAGTTTCCAAGCAACCAAGAAATTCTCATTAATTTCAATGCAATCGGGGGTATTTTTCCGGCCCGAAGGGCTTTGCGCATATATAGGCGGTCTAAATAGTTTGACTAGCCCAAAAAGCGCCAAACTTGCGAGCTTTAACGAGAGGGGGCGCTGAATCTGGAGCGAGCTATAATTGAAGCGACTCAAAGATGGTGGTGTTAAGGGCAAGGAGGGCACAGCAGGTCTTTTCACAGCCAACGAATTTGTAGGGAGGGGTATCAATGTTCAAAGGAGCATACATGGGCAAACTGCTGCGCATTGACCTGACTAGCAGAAGCTGCAAAGAAGAAGCGATTCCGGTGGATTACTATAAAAAGTACCTGGGCGGCCGGGGGCTGGGAGCATGCTACTATTACCAAGAGCTGACGGCCGATGTTGACCCACTGTCGCCGGAGAACAAGATCTTTATCTTTACCAGCCCTTTAACCGGGCTGCCGCTGCCCTCTACTACTAAATTTCAGTTGGCCACCCGCTCGCCGGAGACCGGGATTTACCTCTGCACCAACAGCAGCGGCTTCGTAGGTCCTTATTTGAAAAGAAACGGGTTCGACGGGATAATTGTCGAAGGAAGAGCCGACGAACCCGTTTATCTGTTTATAAAACAGGGCCAGGTCGAGTTTAAGAACGCCTCCCACCTGGTGTCTCTGAGCACCGGAGAAACGGAAAAAGCGATCCAGGAGGAAATAGGGAACAAGCGCGCCGCCGTAATGATGGCCGGCCCCGCCGCCTTTGTCGGGGTCCGCGTGGCCAATGTTATGGTTGGCGACCGCAGCTTCGGGCGCGGCGGCGCCGGTTTGGTCATGGCCTCCAAAAATTTAAAGGCCATCGCCGTCGACAACGAAGGTGAAATCCCCGTCTTCGACCTGCAAAAGCTGAAAGAGATCAACCGGGAAGCTGTCCGCAAGGCCCATGAAACCAGGAAGGGGCACACCCTCTACGGCACCAACCAGTACACCGAAATTTTAAACGAGCTTGGCTGCTACTCGGTAAAGAATTTTACCACCGGGGTTTTCGACGGCGTCGAAACCATCAGCAAGGATTACGTTACCAACCACTTTAAAGTGAAAAGCAAGGCCTGCTTCCGCTGCCCCGTAGCCTGCGCCCAGGTGTGCGAGGTAAAGGAAGGCCCCTTCAAAGGGATGGTGGTCGACCCCGAGTACGAAACCGTCGGCCTGCTGGGTGCGCTTTGCGGGGTGAGCGATTTTGCGGCCATAATCGCCGCCAACAGGCTCTGCGACGATTACGGTATCGATACTATGAGCGTGGGGAACATTATTGCGTACGCCATGGAGTGTTACGAAAGGGGCATCTTCACCGACGAAGATACCGGTGGGTTGAAACTGACTTTCGGCAACGGAGAGGCCATGGTGGAGCTGATCCGCCAAATCGGCGAGGGCGAAGGCTTCGGCGCCGTCCTGGGTAGCGGCTTCCGCGGCCTGGCCTACCGTTTCCCCCATACTGCCCGCTACATGATGCACGTAAAGTGGATGCCCTTTGCCGCCTATGAACCCCGCGGGTTTTACGGTATGGGGCTTGCTTACGGCACCTCCAGCCGCGGGGCCTGCCATAACGTGGGCGGCTGGACCATCCGCGACGAACTGATCAGCAAGACTTATGACCGCTTCGCCCTGGAGGGCAAGGGAGAACTGGTCAAGCGGATCCAGGATACGCGGGCCTATATCGACAGCCTGGGCATTTGCACGGTGGTGCGCAGCACCATGGGCTTTCATGACAATCCCCAGGGAGAAGCCTTCGTGGCGGCCACGGGGGTGGATATGACGCCGGAGCTGATGAAGATCGGCGAGCGCATCTACGCCCTGGAGAGGTTGATCCTGGTTCGGGAAGGTATACGCCGCTGCGACGACTATCTCCCCCTGCGCACCATGGAGGAGCCGCTTCCGGAAGGGCCGGCCAAGGGTAGTGTACTCACCAAAAAGATGTACGACGTCATGCTGGACGAGTACTACCGCCTGCGCCGGTGGGATGAAAATGGGATTCCCACCCCCGAAGGACTCAAGGAGATGGAGGTCCTGCCTTGATCCAGGTTAAAGTGCGGTATGCAGGGTTGCCTCGCAGCGAAACCGGGCGCTCCGAGGAAACCTGGGAGCTAAGCGAAGAAGCAACCCTGCAGGAGCTGGTGGAGCTGATTTGCCAAAAGTACCGCTGGCCCATGGAAGAAAAAATGACGACTTATCTGGTTATCCTAAACCAGCAGGGAGCCGATAGGGAAGAATGGCCCCGGAAAAAGCTGCGGGAAGGCGACCAGGTGCTAATCATATCATCAATCATGGGAGGTTGACGATGGAATACAACGTTCTTGTAACCCCTCGTTCTTTTGCCCAGTGGGACAGGCAGCCTCTTGACTACCTGGAGCAGGCCGGCTGCCGGGTGGAACGGAACCCCCGCCGGCGCCCCTATACCGAAGAGGAGTTGATCGCCGCCATAGGAGAAGCCGACGGACTTCTGGTGGGGATCGATCCCGTTACCGAGAAAGTAATGGCCGCGGCCCCGCGCTTAAAAGTTATTTCCAAGTATGGGGCCGGGGTGGACAATATCGACCTGGAGGCGGCCACGCGCCGGGGCATCGTGGTCACCTATACGCCGGGCGCCAACAGTGAAGCGGTGGCCGACCTGACCTTCGGCTTAATGCTGGCGGCGGGACGGCTGATTGTAAACGCTCACTGCTCCGTGCGGGAAGGCAACTGGGATCGTTTCCTCGGGGTAGACCTGTATGGCCGGACCCTGGGGATTGTAGGCACCGGCAAAATAGGTCGGGCCGTAGCCCGGAGAGCCCGGGGCTTCGACATGAAAGTCCTGGCCTTTACCCGCAATCCCGATTACGAGTGGGCCAAGAGCTGCGGGGTGACCTACACCGACCTGGATAACTTGCTGCGGGAAAGCGACTTTGTCTCGGTGCACATGGCCCTTACCCCGCAAACCAGGAATTTAATCAACGCCCAAAAGCTCGCCCTGATGAAGCCTACCTCCGTTATTGTCAATACGGCCCGGGGCGGCATTATCGACGAGGAGGCCCTGGCCGATGCCCTGGAAAAGGGAATTATCTTCGGAGCGGCCCTGGACGTCTACACCGAGGAGCCCGTTAAAAATGAAAGGCTGCTCAAGCTGGACCGCCTGGTAACCACTCCCCACATCGCCGCCTACAGCCGGGGCGCCTTGAACCAGATGGGGATGGAGGCGGCGGACAACCTGCTGCGAGTACTCCGCCAGGAGAAGCCGGAACCGGCGAACCTGGTTAACCCGGAAGTATTTTCATAATAAAGAGAGGGTGATGTCGATGTTAAAGGCAGATCTGTTTGGAGTAGGCGTTATCGGCACGGGTAGAGCCGGCCTGGTTCATGCCCGCAATTTTGCGGGGAACATCCCCGGGGCGCGTCTCACGGCTATTTGTGATACCGACCCGGAGCGGGCCGCCCAGGTGGGGCGCGAACTGTCGGTCAAAGCTTACAGCAATGTGGAAGACTTTTTAAGCGATCCGACCCTGGATGCCGTGGTCATTGCCGCCCCTACCTTTGCTCACGCCGAACTGGTTAAGGCGGCGGCGGCGGCAGGGAAAGCCATTCTATGCGAGAAACCCCTGTGCTTGACTCTGGAGGAGGCGGAGGAGATGGCCGCCGCCGTGGAGAAGCACGGGGTTGTTTTTGTGATGGGCTTCATGCGCCGCTTTGATCGCAGCTTTATTCGCGCCCGGGAGATCCTCCAGAGAGGCGACATCGGCCGTCCCCTGGTGGTTAAATCCACCGGCAAGGGACCGGGGCTGCCTCCCCGCTGGGCCTGGGACGTCTACAAGAGCAACGGCATGCTCGGCGAGGTTAACAGCCACGACTTCGACTGCGTGCGGTTTTTGACCGGTGAGGAATACCAGTGGGTTTATGCCGTGGGCCGCAACAATAAGAGCAAGGACCTGGCCAAGGAGTTCCCCGAATTTTACGATACCGCCGTCGTCACCTTCGGGATGAGCAACGACGTGATTGGGACCATCGACAGCGCCTGCCCGGCGGATTACGGCTACGATGCCCGGGTGGAAATCCAGGGCACCGACGGAGTCCTCTTTATCGGCAGTATTTCCCAAAAAGGAGTTGTAGTGGGGACCAAGGAACGCGGAGTGGTTGAAGAGATCGTGGACAGCTGGCGCAACCTTTTCAGCGAAGCTTACGCTGCCGAAGACCGGCATCTCATCGAGTGCCTGCGCGACGGAGTTGCCCCCCGGTCCACCTTGGAAGACGGGAAGCGGGCCCTGCAGGCCGTCCGGGCGGCCAACAGATCGCTGCTCCAAGGGAAGGTGGAGAAGATATAATGAGCAACGCGCCCAGCATGCTGGCTGCAGTATACAAGGAGGGCCAAATATCGGTCCGGGAAGTGCCCCGTCCCCAGCCCGGCCCCGGGGAGGTGCTCCTGGAAGTGGAAGGAGCCACCCTTTGTGCCACCGATATCAAGATCTGGCGGCGGGGGCATCGCAACATCCCTGCGGGCAGCGAAGCCATCCTGGGGCACGAAGTGGTGGGCCGGGTGGTGGAAGTAGGGGAAGGAGTCAAAGCCGGATTAATTGGAACCCGGGTGGTGGTCCCCCCCAACGTGGGCTGCGGACTCTGCCCGGCCTGCCTTAGGGGCTGGGACAGCTTCTGCCCCGAGTACAAAGCCTACGGCGTGGGCCTGCCCGGCGCCCTGGCCGAGTATATGCTCCTGACGGCCCCGGGGGTAAGCCGCGGCGGCCTCATTGAAGTGCCCGAGGAGGTTCCCGTGAAAGTGGCGGTGCTGGCCGAGGCCACTTCCTGCTGCTACCGCGGGCTGCGGGAATGCGCCGTGGAGGCGGGCGACAGCGTGCTGGTCATGGGGGCCGGCCCCATGGGTGTCCTCAGCATGATCGCCGCCGCCGCCATGGGGGCATCCCAGGTGATTGCCGCCGATCCCTTGGAGAAGCGGCGGGAAATGAGCTTGAACTTTGCCGACTACGCCCTGGATCCGTCAGCGGATGACTTCCTGGATCAAGTGCAGGAGATAACCAGGGGAGAAGGGGTGGACGTGGCCATGGTTACCGCTCCCTCTACGGCGGCGCAGCGGCAAGCCATAGAAGCGGCGGCCATCGGAGGGCGGATCAACCTCTTTGCCGGCCTTGCTCCCGACGATGCCTTCCAGGGTTTCCCGGCCAACCTGGTTCACTACCGCGGGCTGAAGGTGCTGGGAACCACGGGAACCACCCCCTGGGAGATGAAAAAAGTGGTGGCCTTAATGGCCGGGAAGAAGCTGCCGAACATAGACCGGGTGGTAACGGCCGTATTTCCCCTGGCCAGGGCCGATGAAGCTTTCCAGGAAGCAAGCAAAGGCGAAGGCCTCAAGGTGATGCTCCTCCCCAAAAAATAAAGGGGGACGGTTCTGCCTTTGCATTTTGCAAATAGCGTCTTTCAGAAATGGAAAAGGTAAAAGGGGAGAGGCAGCTAAGTAAAGGGCAAACAAGGATAAACGGATAAACGGGGACGGTTCTCCTTTTGCAACTTTTGCGCAAAGGGGGACGGTCCTTCGTGCATGCCGGGGAAAAAGGGTGTTTGCCGGCAACCCAATTATAAACGGAGGTGGTGGGGAAAATGGCACTGGCATACCTGCTGGGGTGTGACCTGGGTACCATGGGAACAAAGGCGACCCTTTACGACACCGAGGGGAATATGCTGGCGGAAGCGTACGAGGAATCCATCCTGCGCTATCCCCGAGTGGGCTGGGTAGAGCAGGACCTGGAGGAGATCTACGCATCGGCGGTGCGCTGCATCGCTTCGGTGCTGCAGAAAAGCGGAGTTGACAGCAGCAAGGTGGAAGGACTGGCTTTCAGCAGCCAGATGTCGGGGATTGGCATGATTAAGGAAGATTGGACCCCAGCCGCTCACTTCGACAGCTGGCTTGATACCCGCTGTGAAGATTCTTTTCCCCTGATGGAACCGTCGGCCGGGGATATCACCGCCTTAAGCGGGTGCCCGCCCACCTACGCCCATGCGGCCAAGATTATCTGGTGGAAGAATCACGGTCCCGAGGTTTTTAATTCCACCGCCAAGTTTATCGTCCCCCTGGCCTATGTGGCGGGGAAGATGGCCGGCTTGGAGGTGGACCAGGCGTACATCGATTACACCTGCATCCATTTTTCCGGCTTTGCCGATACTCGCAACCTGAAGTGGTCGCGGGAGCTCCTGGACCGGTTCGGGATACCGGAAGAGAAGCTGCCCCGCATAATCGCTCCCACGGAGATAATCGGCCGGGTTACCCGCGAAGCGGCGCAGTTGACCGGCTTGAAAGAGGGAACTCCCATTGCCGCCGGAGCGGGAGACCAGGCGGCGGCTTCCCTGGGAGTGGGGGCGGTGGATCCCGGGGATGTATTCGACAGCGCCGGAACCGCTTCCGTATTTTCCATTTGTGTCGACTCCTTCAAACCCGACGTGGAGAACCAGGTGGTTATGGCCACCCGCGGGGTGATTCCGGGTACTTACTACGCCCTCTCTTTTATTAACGGGGGCGGATTGAATTTGCGGTGGTTCCGCGACACCTTTGGCCTCCAGGAAAAAAAGGAAGCCGAGGCGGCGGGAGAAGAGGTCTACAAGATTTTTGACAACATGGCCGCCCAGGTATCGCCGGGTTCGGGAGGCGCTCTCTTTATCCCCCACCTGCAGGGGCGGGTGCTGCCCCCCGATGCTTCCCTGAGGGGCCTTTGGGTCGGCTTCACCTGGGGGCACCAGCGCAGCCACCTGTTCCGGGCTATCCTGGAGGGGATTGCCTACGAATATGCCCACTACCTGGAGATTGAGAAAAAACTGCACCCCGGCCTGGAATGCCGGGAGGTAAGGGCCATCGGCGGCGGAGCCTCCAGCAAGCTCTGGAATCAAATCAAGAGCGACGTGCTTAATGTCCCCTACTGTCGGGTCGACCGGAGCGAAATAGGAACCTGGGGCTGCGCCATGATTGCCGGCGCGGCGGTGGGAATATTTAAAGACCTGCGGGAAACGGCCAAGAAGTATACCCGGATTACCAGCCGAATTGAACCCCGCCAGGAGTACCATCGCTTCTATCGCCCCTATGTGGAGATGTACAGCGAGATCCTGGAGCGGTACAAAGAGGTTTTTGGAAAACTTAGCGGGCTGCCCCTGGAACTCAAAAACGAAACCTCAGTCTAGAGTTTGCAAACACGATCTACATTCTACGGGAGGCGAAGCAAAGATGCTTCAAAAAGCAAAAAATGTCTACCGAATGTATAACACCGGGATCGTCGCCGTGATCAGGGCGAAAACCCCGCAGCAGGCCTTGGAGGTGGCCGAAGCGGTCCGCAAGGGCGGTGTCGATTTAATCGAGATTACTTTTACCGTTCCTGGAGCCCTGGAAGTGATCAGGGAGCTGAGCAAGACATACCGCAACGGCGAAATTCTCCTGGGCGCGGGGACAGTGCTGGATCCGGAAACGGCCCGGGCGGCCATCCTGGAGGGCGCCGATTTTGTAGTCAGCCCTTCCTTCAACCCGGAACTGGTTAAACTGTGCAACCGCTACCAGGTTGTCAACATGGCCGGCTGCATGACCGTTACCGAAATCGTCAACGCCCTGGAGGCCGGCGCGGACATTATTAAGCTGTTCCCGGGGAGCGCCTTCGGCCCCTCCATCATCAAGGCTTTGAAGGGCCCCCTGCCCCAGGCGGAATTCGTCCCCACCGGTGGAGTAAGCCTGGACAATGTTCAGGAGTGGATTAAGAACGGCTGCCTTGCCGTCGGGGTCGGCGGGGAGTTGACCAAGGGCGCGGCAGAGGGCAACTATGACCTGGTAACGGAGACCGCCCGGAAATTCGTGGAGAAGATTCGCCAGGTTCGGCCGGTGAAACTGGGTTAAATAAAAGTTAATAAAGAAGGGCTAAATAATTACTGTATAGGCTGGTTTCTGTAGCCGCGATATTGCTTATTATTGCTTATTGCTATAGCGGAGGTGCAGCAGTTGGCCAATGAATTGATGAAACCGTTTGCCGTCAATATCGATTTCCAGCGGGGTACTATCAGCGCTCCGGCCCGGGTGCTAAGGCGGACCTTAAAGGACCTGGAAGGCCTTTTCTACGATGAAGAGGAGTACCGCCGGATCCTGGCCAAGGAAGACCCGCTGCTCTATGAGGTCTACGAAGTCCCCGTTCCCAACGAAGAAGGGCATCTTCTTTCTTGCACCACCATTATTTACCCGGGGAAAGTAGGGAAGGAATACTACTTTACCAAGGGACATTTCCACGAAAAGGAGGACCGGGCGGAGATCTATACCTGCCTGCAGGGAGAAGGCTACCTGCTCATGCATACTCGCAGCGGCGATGTGGCCAGCATCCACATGACACCGGGCGTCTCCGCCTACATCCCCCCCTACTGGTCCCACCGGACCCTGAACTGCGGGAGCGAACCCTTTATCTTTTACGGAGTCTGGCCGGGGGATGCCGGTCACGATTACGGCAGCATCAAAGAGGAGGGCTTCCCCCTGCGCGTTTTCGAAGAAAACGGAGTCCCCGTAGTAAAGAAAATCTAAACCAAATAAAATCATGTCGCTTTAGTGAGCCAAAGGAACGGTTCCTTTGGCTCACTTTTTTTGCTCAGTGGGGTCAGGTCTTGAATTGTTTGCTAATGGGGTCAGGTCTTGAATTGTGACTTTTTTCTAATGGGGTCAGGTCTTGAATTGTGACTTTTTGTGACTGACAGGGTCAGGTTGCTGACTGGGGTCAGTACTTGAAATATTAATTTTGTCTCATCAATTTAGGTAAATCTTTAAAAAACCTAAGTTCGAGAACGCCACAAAAAAATTTTAGGCAGGGAAAAAATATATTGGATAGAACGAAATTGTAGTAAAGATTACACGCTCCTCATTATGCACTAAATTAGTCAAAGTCATCATCCCTCTGTTGACTTCATTGTAAAAAAGTGCTGTTAGGAGGTTGAAATAGAAAATGCCGCTCGAACTCGGTATTTGGAGGATCGATAAAGGTGTCCAGCCAGTTGAATTTGGAACCTTCAACTTAGAGAGCCGGCTTGAGGATATCCTAAGCGAGAATATCGAGATAGCCTCACCAAACTGGCTTGTTATCGGCCGGCAGGTACGAACGGAGCACGGAGGTTTCATCGATTTGCTCGCAATGGATCAGGATGCCAATCTTGTTGTTCTTGAATTGAAGAGACACCAGACACATCGGGATATAGTTGCCCAGTTGCTTGACTATGGATCCTGGGTTGCTCGCTTGGAGGCCAACCATATTGTTCAGATCTTTGATGAATACCAGAAGCGGTGGAAAAAGAACGAAATTGTTTCCATTGATGAAGCTTTCAGGAGCAAGTTTGGGATCTCTATGCCTGATGAAATGAACCAATCGCATGAGCTGGTGATTGTCGCAGCCAGTCTGGATCAAGCGACTGAACGTGTCGTGCGTTACCTGGCTGGAGAACATAGGGTGCCTATCAATGCCGTGTTTTTTAGGGTATTTCGAGACGGGGATCGCGAGTACATAAGTCGGGCGTGGTTTAGGGACCCGGCGGAGATAATTGTTGACCCGCCAGACGGTGAGGGTGAGTGGAATGGCGAATATTATGTATCATTCGGATATCCCCACGAGGTTGTTCGTGACGGGCTTCGTAGGGGTTACGTGGTTGCGGGCGGCGGTTCATGGTACTCGCGCACATTACAGATGCTTGAGCCTGGGGCACGGATTTGGGTAAATGTTCCTGGGACTGGATATGTTGGAGTAGGAAACGTGATCTCCACAATGGTGCCTGTAGATGAATTTACTGTTCGTGATGAAAATGGAAACGAAGTACCGATTGTACAGGTATCCGATTCTGCAGCGTCTCTGAACCGAGCAGCAGATGATCCGGAAACGGCAGACTACCTTGTGCGCGTTGATTGGCTGAAGACTGTCGAGCCGGAACAGGCAATTAAAGAGAAGGGTTTCTTTGGCAATCAGAACACGGTTGCCCGCCCACGTGCAGCAAAATGGGTTTATACTGTTGAACGGTTAAAGAGCCGATTTGGTATAGATTAATTCAGACAAAGGGGCCTATCCTGTACGGGTGGGCAGGACATCTCTTCCAGGACCGTTTTTGCAGCGGGTCTTGCCCGGTGCAAGCCAGTGATAAAAAGAGCGAGTTACCGGGATAAATAGAAATATAATTTAAAGATTGTTCCCGTGGTCAAAGTCACCATCTTCCTGTGAGCCAAGGGGACGATACCATTGGCTCACTTTTTTCTGACAGGGTCAGTTGAGCAGGGGGCAGGTCTAGAATTTTGGATTCTTCTGTCTCTTGTCTCTATTTGTCTCAGCGAAGGATCAAAGTTACCGTCTTCTCCGGCGCATCGATGAGCCAAAGTCACCGTCCCCCTGGTTCCCTGGCTCGCCGGTGAACCAAAGTCGCTGTCCCCCTGACTCGTCCCCTTGGCGCAAATTCACATTTTAAGACCTGACCCTCCTCATATGTGCGCGGCCAAAGGCTTTAAATTCTGGCTTCCCCGGTATATAATCTTGACAGAAGAGAGAGAAGGGTGAACCAGAGTTGCTTAAGCGCTTCATCTCATATTACCGGCCGCACCTGCCGCTTTTTATCCTGGACTTCAGCTGTGCCTTCATTATGGCCGGCCTGGACCTGGTCTTCCCGGTGGCGGTGCAGGCTATAATCGACCGAATCCTACCGGAACGGAACCTGCAGCTGCTCCTGTTGGTCTGCAGCGGGCTGCTGCTGCTCTACCTGCTGCGGGCAGTGCTGCAGTACATCGTTGATTACTGGGGCCATGTCCTCGGGGTGCGCATGGAGTACGACATGCGCCGGGACCTCTTTGACCACATCCAGAAGATGTCTTTCCGCTATTTCGACAACAACAGGACCGGTCATATCATGTCCCGATTGGTCAACGACCTGAACGAGATCTCCGAGATGGCCCATCACTGCCCAGAAGACCTCTTTATCGCCGCGGTGACCTTGATTGGCTCCTTCGCCATCATGGTTACCATCAACTGGCAGCTGGCCCTGATCACCTTCACCCTGGTGCCTCTGCTGGCGTGGTTTGCCGTAAATAGAAATAGGCGCATGCAGGCCGCTTTCCGGGAGATGCGCCTGAAGGTAGCCGACATCAATGCCCAGGTTGAGGACAGCATCTCCGGGGTTCGCGTGGTCAAATCTTTCACCAACGAGTGGTACGAGAAGGAAAAATTCAAAAAAGAGAACATCAATTTCCGGAAATCCAAAGAAGATGCCTTCCATGTGATGGCCCAGTTCTTTTCCGGCGTCAATCTCTTTTTCAACCTGATCAACCTGGTGGTGGTGCTTTTCGGCGGCCTTTTCATCTACCGCGGCACTATGACCATGGGCACCCTGGTCGGATTCCTGCTCTACGTGAACATGTTCATGACGCCCATCCGGCGCCTGACCATGCTTGTGGAGCTCTACCAGCGCGGAATGGCCGGCTTCCGCCGCTTCGAGGAAACCATGCGCATCGAACCCGAAATCGTGGACCGCAAGGGTGCCCGGGATGCCGGCCGGCTGAAGGGCGAGATCGTTTTCGACCGCGTCACCTTCCGCTACAACCAGGGCGAGGCCGTCCTAAAGGATATCAGCCTGCGCATTGCCCCCGGCGAAACGGTGGCCCTGGTCGGCCCCTCCGGCGTCGGCAAGACCACCCTTTGCAGCCTCATCCCGCGCTTCTACGAAGTGGATTCCGGGCGGATCACCATTGACGGCACCGATATCCGGGACTTCACCCAGAAGTCGCTGCGGCAAAATATCGGCATTGTCCAGCAGGACGTGTTTCTCTTTTCCGGCACCATCAGGGAGAACATCGCCTACGGCCGGCTCGACACTACCGAAGAGGAGATAATGGAGGCGGCGAAAAAAGCCAGCGCCCATGACTTTATCATGGCCCTGGAAGACGGCTACGACACCTATGTCGGGGAGCGCGGCGTCAAGCTCTCGGGCGGGGAGAAGCAGCGCATTTCCATCGCCCGCGTCTTCCTGAAGGACCCGCCGATCCTAATTCTCGACGAGGCTACCTCCTCCCTGGACAACGAGACCGAGGCTTTAATCCAGGAAGCGCTGTTCAAGCTGGCCCAGAACCGGACCACCCTGATCATTGCCCACCGCCTGACCACGATTAAAAGCGCGGACCGCATCCTGGTGCTTACCGACGACGGGATCGTGGAGGAGGGCACCCACGAGCAGCTGCTGGAGAAGGACGGCCATTATGCCCGCCTCTACCGGGCGCAGTTCAAAGGCTTCATCCCGGAGATTGCCTGATCAAAGAACGGGGTTAATCAAAGACGGGGTCAGGTCTTGAAATGTGTGGTAGCATGGCGGGAGATTTTGCGGGGAGGGAACCGGTTGAAGAAGTTTGATCAAGTATTTGCCGGGATAATCCTGGGATTAATTATCCCGGTGGCCGCCATATGTTTTCTATGGTGGAGCGCGTACCTGCTCGGGCTGCCGGAGACCTGGATTAAATGGGCGGTTGTTGCCGGGCTGCTGATCGGATTGCTGCTTGATCTGGTTTTCTTGGGCCGGCTGGTGGGCTCCTTTTATCGCTTAAACTTTTTTGCGCTGCTTGCTATATACCTGGCTTACTCCGCCGGTATTCTTGGATTTTTTATGGGCGTCCCTGTTTTTAATGTGCTTGCCGGTGCGGCAGCGGGAATTTACGTGGGCCGAAAAATGAAAATTATGAACCGGGACCGCCGAAAGCTGCGCCAAACGCTGGCGAAGGCGGCAGTTCTATCGACGGCGGTCTTGCTGGCAATTTGCATTTTTTCTGCTTATATTGCCGTAACGGACAGCCACACAGCGGCCAACCTCCAGGGGATGCTGCATTTAAACTTTACGGTTACCCCGGCCATGATTTAGCTCCTAATCATTTTTGGCGGCATCTTTTTGCTCGTTTTGCAGTACCTGCTTCTCCAGGCAGCGGGGAAAGCAGCGTATAACATATAGATATAAGACGGGGTCAGGTCTTGAATTGTGAATTCTGCTCTATCATAAGATCCCAAGCGCAATACGTTCAAACATAACTTTTTCAAGCCCAGAGGGCACCGTATCATACGTGTCATAGATGTTAGAAACAATCCGGCGATGTTAAAAATGATCCGCCGCAGCAAGCTGTCTTTGTGTAATCGAAGGTCTTCTTTGTCAGCAGTTCCGCTTCGACAAGGTCGCATATCTGTTCCCGCGGGTGCGGGCTAATTTCCACCTGTTGAACAGGCAAAAAGCCGGCCGCCGTTTCCCCGAGTCTGTTTCTTTGCTGTTTCTCACACCTGTTCTCCCATCGCCCTCGTATTGCCCTCGGTATTCTGTTCCTTCTTCTCCCGTTTCAATAACACCTGTATATTAATAGTCATTCAACACTTTTCATTACAAACAAGCATATATTGGAGTATATATCACAAGAAAGGGGTGGATAGCGTGAAAGCTCGTACTTTAAGAAGAAGAGCCTTGAGATGGTGCTTGAGGGACGATCCCCAACATGTCCATGAATTTCTAGGCAGTACCAAATTGGCGGGATTAACGCTGCACAACCACCGCTTCGCCGGGGTAAGCAGCCGGGCGATCCCTATTGGCAGGAACCATATCCATGCCATTTCCACTAACGTCGATTTTACTGTTCAGCACATTCACAGAATTAGAGACTTGACGGGCCTGGCTATTCCGGTAGGCCGCGGCCGGCATGTCCACTTTGTCCGGGGCACAACCTCTTTTGATGCCAACCACGATCACAACTACGTTTTTGCTACGCTTATAGAAAATCCGTTGGGAATATAACAAGTGCAGCGCGGCCGATATGGAGCAGCCGGTAAAAGCAATCCTCCTTCCTGATTGTGAAAAACCTATAACTCGAGGCCAGAATAGTCGGATAAAGGAGCCGCTTTTGCGGCCCTTTTTATTGTCTTATGGTCGTCCAAGTGCTTGTCAAACTGATTTTTCCCGAAAGAGCTGCCATCGAAATGCCTTCCTTAACCTTGAAGCAAAAAAAATTCCCGGGTTTCCCCCGTTGCAGAGAATAAAAACCAAAGATATTTGAAGATCTAACCCATTTGGCTTGGCCCTTTATCTACTGGTTTTTCCATTGGCCTGAAAAGAAAAAGCAAACCATATTTCAAAACCCGCCCCCTTTGCCTTAAGCAAGATAAAATCACCCCAGACCTGATCCCTTTCTCCAGATCATGGTATAATTGATTCAAAGGTATGTCCCCCGTGATTGGTTCTTCCTGCCTGATCCATGGCTGCCTGCGCATTCGCATTAAACCCAAGCCGGCTCCGGAGGGGGTGTGGGGATTGGAACGGCAACTGCATCTTTCCAAAGAGTTTATCGAACTGCAGGAACAGCTGCAGAAGTTGCGCACCGAGCTGATTAAGCTGATTGCCGATCGGGACCATCTGCTGAACGTTGTCAAGCCCAACCTGGAGGCGAGATATTACGCGGTAATTGGCAAAGAACAGTACCGGCTTTTTCTGCTGCGCAACGATGTCTTGCGGCTGCGGCGCAAGATCGAGCTGATCCGGGCCTCCCTCAACCGGGGAGAG
>Ga0116181_1000117_pt1 | contig 67268 bp, 60 predicted proteins | sample AD_UKC075_MetaG_FD_89752 | JGI IMG/M metagenome (GOLD analysis project Ga0116181, IMG submission 89752) | Active sludge microbial communities of municipal wastewater-treating anaerobic digesters from USA - AD_UKC075_MetaG | ecosystem: Engineered > Bioreactor > Anaerobic > Digestate | place: USA... | reverse complement strand
GATTCCCCGGCACTGAGTTTGTGGGGACCGCGCTCGCACTGTCCACATTGCGGTCATCTCATTCTGGCCGTCGAAAATATCCCGCTGCTCAGCTACCTCTGGCAACGTGGCCGCTGCGCCCACTGCGGCGCGGCCATCGGTATCCAGTATCCTGTGGTGGAAGCCTCGAGCGGGTTGCTGGCGGGCATCGTCGCCTGGCATTTCGGGTTTGGCTGGCCAGCGGCGGCAGCGTTACTGTTCACCTGGATCCTGCTGGCAGCCAGCGTCATCGATCTCCACCGACAACTATTGCCGGACGATTTGACCCTGCCGCTACTATGGTTGGGATTAGTGGCGGCCCTGTTCGGGCTGTTCACCGATCTGTCCAGCGCCGTGATCGGCGCCATGGCCGGCTATCTGTCGCTTTGGACGGTCTATCAGGTTTTTCGGCTGCTGACCGGCAAGGAAGGCATGGGCTATGGCGATTTCAAACTATTGGCGGCGCTGGGCGCTTGGGCCGGTTGGCAACACCTGATCGCCATCGTTCTGCTATCGTCCCTGGTGGGCGCTCTGGTCGGATTGGCGTTGATCCTGTTGCGCGGGCGGGATCGCCAGACTCCGATGCCATTCGGGCCGTTCCTGGCGGCGGCTGGCTGGATTGTCCTGCTGTGGGGCGAGCCGATCAACCGCGCCTATCTACATGGACTGGGATGGTAAGCGATGCTGGTCATCGGTTTGACGGGAGGCATCGGCAGCGGAAAAACCGCAGTCAGCGATCGTTTCGCGCTACACGGCGCGCCGATCATCGATACCGATCTCATCGCTCGCCAACTGGTCGAACCCGGCCAACCGGCATTGACCGAAATCGCTGCCGCATTCGGGGCCGAATGTCTGGATGATTCGGGTAGTTTGCGCCGCGCCCATTTGCGTGAGCGCGTATTCGCCGATCCTGAGGGTCGACGGCGGCTCGAGGCTATTTTGCATCCGCGCATCCGTGCCCGTGTCCGGGAACGGATCGCTAGTCTCACGTCGCCCTACTGCTTGGTAGTCATTCCGCTGTTGGCGGAAACGGGCATGGACGATCTGGTCGACCGGATCCTGGTGGTGGATGTCCCCGAGACCGAGCAAGTCCGCCGCGTCATGGCGCGCGACCGCGTCGACGCGGATCATGCCCATCGCATCCTGGCCGCCCAGGCCAGTCGCGATCAACGGCTGGCGCTGGCAGATGAGGTTCTGGAAAATACTGGCGATCTCGACGAACTGGGCAGGCAGGTCGACGGTCTCCATCGTTACTATCTGCAGCTGACGACACAGCCGTCCGAATAAACCCTTCGGACGCCCCCATGGCTCGAATTGCCGCCATCATGGGATGCCGATCGACGACCCACTGGCTCTTGGTCATTTTCCGTACCCGTGAGGTATTCCGTGTCTCGGACCGTCTGCTACGAACAACCCCTCAACGAACGCATCCGCTCCCTGCTGCGCCTGGAATTCCTGTTCCGCCAAATGGAACACGCGCTAGCCGGATCTTCCTCCTGGGACAGCCGCGTGGCGCTCCAGGGGCTGTTCGACATCCTGGCTCTGACCGGACGGAATGAGTTCAAGGGAGAGCTGCTGAAGGAACTGGAGCGGCACGCCGCCACCCTGAACCGCTTGCGCCAGACGCCCGCCATTCAGCTGGACATGCTGAACAACGTGCTGGCCGAAATCGGCTCGACCATCGGCCGCATCCATCGTCTGGACACGATGGCGCTGGACGAAGTGCGACAAATCGACTTCCTCAGAGCCATTCACAAGCGCAGCCAAGTGCCTGGCGGCACCTGCCGGTTCGATCTACCGGCGCTTTACCATTGGTTACAATGCGATCTTACGATCCGCGATCGCCACCTACGAGAATGGCTGGCGCCGTTCCTACCCTTGCAGGAAGCCGTCGCACTGATTCTTCGCATCATCCGCGAGAGCGCCATCTTCCAGCCGGAAACCGCAGCGCGGGGTTTCTTTCAGCGCAGCCTCGACCCCAATCTGCCCAATCAACTCATCCGGGTCGAGTTGCCGTCCGATGGAAGCTTGTTTCCAGGCATCAGCGCCGGTCGGCACCGCTTCACCATCTACTTTCTGGAACAACCGGACCCCAACTGCCGCGCCACGCAAAGCCAGGCCGATATCGAGTTCGAATTAGCGTGCTGCGTGATCTGACGGAGCCGCCACCGCTGTCAGCGCGTCGATGATCGCCCGATCGGCCGCGGGAAAAGACCAGTCCGCCAGGGCGGCCGGCATCACCCACGCCAGCGCCTGGCCTTCCCGACCCTGCGCTTCGCCGTCATAGGACTGCACCCGCCACACATCCAGCAACACGGTCTTGTCGGCATAGGCATGCCGCACGTGCATCCAGGGCTCGGCTGTCTGGACCGCGATGCCCAGCTCCTCGTGCAACTCGCGCCGCAACGCCACCGCTACCGACTCGCCCGCCTCCACTTTGCCACCGGGAAATTCCCACAATCCACCCTGATGAACATGATCGGGCCGTCGGGCGATCAACACCGCGCCAGCCGCATCGACGACGATGCCCACGGCCACGTGGACCACTGCGCGATCGCCCACGCTCAGGTCCGATATTCGGCGTTGATGCGCACGTAGTCGAAAGACAGGTCGGTGGTCCAGATTCGGGCGGACGCCGCGCCGCGACCCAGTTCGACCCGGATGGTGATATCGGAACGGCTCATCACCGCCTGTCCGCGCTCCTCGGTGTAGTCATCGGCGCGGCCGCCTGCGTTGACGATGCAAACCTCGTCGAGATGAATACGCACCTGTTCCAGATCGAAATCCGCCAATCCAGTCCGGCCCACGGCTGCCAGAATCCGGCCCCAGTTGGGATCGGAGGCGAAGAAGGCAGTCTTGACCAGCGGCGAATGGGCAATGGTATAGGCCACTTGCCGGCATTCCGCCTCGTCCCGGCCACCCTCGATCTGCAGGGTGATGAACTTGGTGGCGCCTTCGCCATCCCGGACGATAGCCTGGGCCAGATCGATACAGACTTCGCGCACCGCGGCAGCGAAGCGGACATACTCTTCGCCGGCCTCGCTCACGACGACCCCCGAACGACCGGTCGCCAGCAACACGCAAGAATCATTGGTGGAGGTGTCGCCATCGACCGTGATCGAGTTGAAGGAATCGGCTACGGCTGCCACCAGCGCCTGTCGCAGCAGGGTCTCGTCCACAGCGGCGTCGGTAGCGAGGAAAACCAGCAGAGTCGCCATGTCCGGACGGATCATACCCGCGCCTTTGGCGATGCCCGTCACCGTCACCTCGCGTCCACCGAGGCTCAGCCGGCGCGACGCCCACTTGGGCCGGGTGTCGGTGGTCATGATGCCGTGCGCTGCTTCGACCCAACCGTCCGGTCGCAAGGCTGCCAGCGCCGCCGACAGGCCCACCAGAATCCGGAAGACCGGCAACGGCTCACCGATCACGCCGGTGGAAAACGGTAAGATTTCCTCGACCTGGCAACCGGCCCGCTCCGCCAATGCCCGGCACGTCGCTTCGGCGTCCAGCAAGCCCTGCCGACCGGTGCCAGCGTTGGCGTTGCCGGTATTGATCACCAGATAACGGGGCGCGGTCGCCGCCAGATGCAGTCGCGAGACCGTAACGGGCGCTGCGCAAAATGCATTACGGGTGAATACGGCAGCGGCGCGCGTGCCGGGCGCGGCTTCGATCACCACCAGATCGCGCCGATCGGGATATTTGATGCCGGCCTGAGTCGTGCCTAAACGGATGCCAGCGACAACCGACGGTTCCATGACAGCGTCCATATTCAACTCAACTGGCCGTGACAATGTTTGTATTTCTTGCCCGAGCCACAGGGGCAGGGCTCGTTGCGGCCGACCTTGCGGCCTTCACGCACGAACGGAGCCTGCAGAGCAGCCTCATCGGGTGACATGGCTTGGGCCTGTTCCTCTTCTTCGGCCTCGCCCACCGCCAGGGCTGGAACCTCGGCATGCTCGAAACGCATGGCGGCCGGCGCGGGCCGCTGCGGTTCGGGAATCGGCTCCGGCTCGGTCTGGAACTGGGCCCGGACCAGGAAAGCGACGGCTTCGTGATGGATGCGTTGCACCAGCGCCTGGAACATCTCGAAGGCTTCGCGCTTGTACTCCTGCTTGGGATTTTTCTGGGCGTAGCCGCGCAGGTGGATGCCCTGGCGCAGGTAATCCATCGCCGCTAGGTGCTCGCGCCAATGGCTGTCCAGCACCTGGAGCAGTACCGCTTTTTCGAATTGCCGCATCCAGGGCGCGCCAACCAGGGTCTCCTTTTGCGCATAGGACTGCTCCAGTTCGGCCTGAATCCGCTCGCGCAGCGGCTCTTCGTGCAGATTCTGATCGGCATCCAGCCAGGCGCGGATCGGCAACTGTAAACTCAGCTCCTTGGCCAGCTCTTCCTCCAGCCCCGCCACGTTCCACTGCTCCTCCAGACTCTGTGGCGGAATGTAGGTATCGATCAACTGGTTGAGCGCTTCGGTCCGCATATCCTTCAGCGTGGCCGATACATCCTCGGCTTCCATCAGTTCGTTGCGCCAGGCGTACATGACCTTGCGCTGATCGTTGGCCACATCGTCGAATTCCAGCAGGTTCTTGCGGATGTCGAAGTTGTGCGCCTCGACCTTGCGCTGGGCGTTTTCGATGGCCTTGGTCACCCAGGGATGCTCGATGGCTTCGCCCTTCTGCATCCCCAGTTTCTGCATCAACCCCGCCACCCGGTCGGAGGCGAAGATGCGCAACAAATTGTCCTCCAGCGACAGGTAGAACCGGCTGGAGCCGGGATCGCCCTGGCGACCGGAGCGGCCCCGCAACTGGTTGTCGATGCGGCGCGACTCGTGTCGCTCGGTACCGATGACGTGCAGGCCACCAGCGGCCACCACCTGCTCGTGCCGTTGTTGCCAGGCGCTGCGCACGCTGTTGCGCGACGCTTCGTCGGCTGCATCCCCCAGCGCCTTCAATTCCGCCTGCAGGCTGCCACCCAATACGATGTCGGTGCCGCGACCGGCCATGTTGGTCGCGATGGTCACCGTGCCGGGCCGGCCGGCTTGGGTGATGATCTCCGCTTCACGCTCATGCTGTTTGGCGTTCAGCACCTGATGGGGAATCTTCTCCCGCGTCAGCAGGTTGGAAATCAGTTCCGACACTTCGATGGAGGTGGTGCCGACCAGCGCCGGCTGGCCGCGCTTCTGACAGCTGCGGATATCCTCCAACACGGCATCGTATTTTTCCTGCTGGGTCAGGAACACCAGATCGCCATGGTCCTTGCGCACCATCGCCAGATGGGTCGGCACCACGATCACTTCCAACCCGTAGATCTGCTGGAACTCGAAGGCTTCGGTATCGGCCGTGCCAGTCATGCCCGCCAGTTTCTGGTACAGGCGGAAATAGTTCTGGAAGGTGATCGAAGCGAGAGTCTGGTTCTCGGCCTGGATCGGCACCCCCTCCTTGGCCTCAATGGCCTGGTGCAAACCGTCCGACCAGCGCCGGCCCGGCATGGTGCGGCCGGTGAATTCGTCGACGATGATGACTTCGCCGTCGCGCACGATGTACTCCACGTCCTTGTGAAACAGGGCATAGGCCCGCAGACAGGCGTTGAGATGATGAAATACGCTAAGGTTGGCGGCGTCGTACAGGCTGTCGCCCTCGTGCAGCAGCCCGGTTTCCAGCAACAGTTCCTCGACCTTCTCGTGACCGGCTTCGGTCAGATAAGCTTGCTTGGCCTTCTCGTCGACCCAGTAGTCGCCCGGCCCTTCTTCTTCCTGCTGGCGGACCAGGCGCGGCACGATCTTGTCCACCTTGCGGTACAACTCGGAGCTTTCCTCGGCCGGGCCGGAGATGATCAGCGGGGTGCGCGCTTCGTCGATCAGGATCGAGTCGACTTCGTCGACCAGCGCGTAATGCAATTCCCGCTGTACTTTCTGCTCCAACCCAAACGCCATGTTGTCGCGCAAATAGTCGAAGCCGTATTCGTTGTTGGTGCCGTAGGTGATGTCGCAGCCGTAGGCGGCGCGCTTCTCCTCCGGGCTCATCCCGGCGATCACCACGCCCACGCTCATGCCCAGGAAACGGTAGATCTGCCCCATCCAGTCGGCGTCGCGGCGGGCCAGATAATCGTTGACCGTCACCACATGTACGCCCTTGCCGGTCAGGGCATTCAGATAGACCGGCAGAGTCGCGACCAGGGTCTTGCCTTCACCGGTGCGCATTTCGGCGATCTTGCCTTCGTGCAAGACCATGCCGCCGATCAGCTGGACATCGAAATGACGCATTTCCAGCGCGCGTTTGCTGGCCTCGCGCACCACGGCAAAGACCTCTGGCAGCAGTGCATCCAATTTCTCGCCCTGGGCCAGACGGTTCCTGAAATCGGTCGTCTTGGCGCGCAGATCCGCATCGTTCAGCGCCGCGATACCCGGTTCCAGGGCATTGATCCGTTCCACCACCTTGCGCATGCGGCGGAGCACGCGATCATTGCGGCTGCCAAAAATGGTTTTCAGAATATTCATTTATCGGGAGCCTTCAGCTTTCGTCGCTCAATGGATTCAGACGTGGCATGATACCTTAGCAGGGTCGATTTTGCGCGGCGCGGCAATCGGAGGCTCGCAAAAACGAACAAGCGGCCATTCCGGAATGGACCGGAAAGCCGCTTCGCCAGGAGCCGGAAATCAGGATGAAATCAAACCGTTCAGCGCGTCGCCTGAGCCGGCTGTAGGAAGGAAATCGGCGCTTGCCGTTCGTCGCTGAAGGTGACTTCTTCCCAAGCACTGCTGTCGGCCAGCAACGCGCCCAGCAGGCGATTGTTCAGGCCATGGCCGGACTTATAGCCGTTGAACGCGCCGATCAGGCTGCGCCCCAGCAAATACAGATCACCGATGGCGTCCAGGATCTTGTGCTTGACGAACTCGTCCTCGTAGCGCAAGCCATCTTCGTTCAGGATGCGGTAGTCGTCCACCACGATGGCGTTGTCGAGGGTGCCGCCCAGAGCCAGGTGTTGCTCCCGTAGGTATTCGAGATCGCGCATGAAGCCGAAAGTGCGAGCCCGGCTGACTTCCTTGACGAAAGAGGTGGTCGAGAAATCCACCACTGCGTGCTGGTTGCGGCCCTTGAACAGCGGATGATCGAAGGAGATGGTGAACTCGACCTTGAAACCGTCGAACGGATCGAAGCGCGCCCATTTGTCGCCATCCTCGACCTGCACCGACCGCTTGATGCGGATGAAGCGCTTGGGCGCGTTCTGTTCCTGGATGCCCGCCGACTGGATCAGGAATACGAACGGTCCGGCGCTGCCGTCCATGATCGGCACCTCGGCGGCGCTAACGTCCACATAGGCGTTGTCGATACCCAGACCGGCGAACGCGGACAACAGGTGCTCGACCGTGGAAATCCGCGCCTTGTCCTTGATCAGGGAGGTGGATAACTGCGTGTCCCCGACATATTGCGGGCAAGCCTTGATTTCGACCGGCTCGGGCAAATCGACCCGTCGAAACACGATACCGGTATCGGGCACCGCAGGCCGCAATGTCAAATAGACCTTATCACCGGTATGCAGACCGACACCGGTCGCCCGAATGGCATTCTTCAAGGTTCGCTGCCTAATCATATTAGGTCCCCCAATACGTCGATTGATTCTGGAGCATGGTATCGGGGTCCGTCCGCACCTTCGGACAACCATCCGCCCGCTCGCCAGGGGTACTGGCCTCGCCGGCAATCGGAATACCATGATGAGTTGCGATAAAGATACCGCAATCAGTAGCGAGAATGCAACTTTTGTTTCTCTTTAACAACTAAAATTGTTGCTAAGTTGCGAAATCCCGCTCCAGCCGCAAAACCACACCGCCGCTGGGCGATACAGACCCGGCGGCGGCCAATCGATCGATCGAGGGTTCCTTACTACCTCTCCAAGCTCAGTCCAGCGCCTGACGCCGCAGGAAGGCCGGGATATCGAGAATGTCGGAATACGTCTCCTGCTCCAGGCCGTTGTCGACCGTCTTCTGACGGGTGCTGGGCCGATCGTAACGGGCTTGCTCACCCTCGCCCCCCCGGGTCTGCACCAGCTTGACGTGCGGCGGGGTCTCCCGATCGCGCCCGTTGGCCTGCTTGGCCGGGACACCCTGGCCGATGCCGGTGGCGACGATGGTCACCCGCAATTCGTTGCGCATCTCCTTGTCGATCGCCGTGCCGACCACGACCGTGGCATCCTCGGACGCCAGCTCCTTGATGATATTGCCCACCTCGTCGAACTCGCCGATGGTCAGATCCTCGCCCGAGGTGATGTTGACCAGCAGGCCCTTGGCGCCCGACAGATTGACGTTCTCCAACAGCGGGCTAGCGATGGCAGCTTCGGCAGCCTCACGCGCGCGTCCGTCGCCGACCGCCCGTCCGGTGCCCATCATCGCCATGCCCATCTCCGACATCACCGTGCGGACATCGGCAAAATCCACATTGATCAAGCCCGGATTGGTGATCAGTTCGGCAATGCCCTGCACCGCGCCGAGCAGCACGTCATTAGCTGCCTTGAAAGCGTCCAGCAGGCTGGCGCTCTTGCCCAGGACGGTCAATAGCTTCTCGTTGGGAATGGTGATCAGCGAATCCACACTCTCGCTCAATTCGCGGATGCCGCGCATCGCCACTTCCATGCGCTTCTTGCCCTCGAACGGGAAGGGCTTGGTCACCACCGCCACGGTCAGGATGCCCATTTCCCGCGCCAGCTGCGCCACCACCGGCGCAGCTCCAGTGCCGGTGCCACCGCCCATGCCGGCAGTGATGAACACCATGTCGGCGCCTTCCAGCGCCTCCCGGATGCGTTCGGAATCCTCCTGCGCGGACTGCTTGCCGATATCGGGATTGGCTCCGGCTCCCAGTCCCTTGGTGATATTGACTCCCATTTGCAAGGTGATCGGCACCGAGCACGTCTTCAATGCCTGGGCGTCGGTATTGGCGCAGATGAAATCCACGCCACCGATGCTGGCAGTCAGCATATGCTGTACGGCGTTACTGCCGCCGCCACCCACGCCTATCACTTTGATGATGGCGTTTTCCGCCTTAGTATCCATCAGTTCGAACATAGCGGCCCCTCCGCGCTTACTTAGATTTCTCGACCCAAACGACAAACTTAGAAATTCCCCTGAAACCAGCCTCTCATCCGAGCCCACAATCCCTTTTGGCCCGCTCGCGATACCGGTCCCGTTTTCACCGGCCGGTTTTCATTGCCGAACAACAACAACCCCACCGCGGTGGAATACAGCGGATTGCGCACCACATCCGGCAGGCCGGTCACGTCGTGCGGGAATCCCAGGCGCACCGGCATGTGCAGGATGTCCTCGGCCAGCTCGACGATGCCTTCCATCCGCGAACCACCGCCGGTCAACACGACGCCAGCCGCGATGAGGTTCTCGAAACCGCTGCGCTGCAACTGGGCCTGCGCCATCTCGAAAAACTCCTCGTAGCGCGGCTCCACCACCTCGGCCAGATCGCGACGCGACAAAGACCGCGCAGCCCGATCGCCGACGCTGGCCACGTCGATCCGCTCGTCCGGACGCGCCAACTGCTTGAGGCAGCAGGCGTACTTGGTCTTGATTTCCTCGGCCGACGGCGTCGGGGTGCGAAAGGCGACCGCGATGTCGTTGGTCACCTGATCGCCCGCGATCGGAATCACCGCGGTATGACTGATCGCGCCATGGGTAAACACCGCCAGGTCGGTGGTGCCGCCGCCGATGTCCAGCAGGCAGACGCCCAACTCCTTCTCGTCCTGGGTCAGCACCGCCCGGCTGGACGCCAGCTGCTGCAGGATGATGTCGTCCACTTCCAGCTCGCAGCGCTGGACGCACTTGACGATGTTCTGGGCTGCGCTGACCGCGCCAGTGACGATGTGCGCCCGCGCTTCCAGCCGCACCCCGGACATGCCGACCGGGTCCTGGATGCCTTCCTGGCTGTCGATGATGAATTCCTGCGGCAGGATATGCAGGATCTGCTGATCGGCCGGAATGGCCACGACCCGGGCCGCCTCGATGACCCGCTCAACGTCTTCCTGCGTCACCTCCTGATTCTTGATGGCGGTGACGCCATGGGAATTGAGCCCACGGATATGGCTGCCGGAAATGCCGGTATACACGGAATGAATCCGGCAGCCGGCCATCTGCTCCGCCTCGTCCACCGCCCGCTGAATCGACTGGACGGTGGATTCGATATTGACCACCACGCCTTTCTTCAAGCCGCGCGAAGGTTGCGTGCCGAGCCCGACCACCTCGATCGAACCGTCGGGATTGACCTCACCGACGATCACCACCACCTTCGAGGTCCCGATGTCGAGTCCGACGATCAAACTCTTGTCTTCTTTTCTAGCCATGACCGCTCAATCTCCCCTTGCCTAGCCCGCTGCTGGGGCCGGCGATCCCATCTTCCAACGCACGGCGAAACCATTGACATAGCGCATGTCCACCACTGCGATCTTGTCGATCTGGGCGGCCAGGATCTGCGGGTAGATCCGCACCAGCCGCTGCAGACGCTGCTCGAACTGCTCGCGTCCCAGATACACTTCCAGACCGTTGTCGAACGTCAGCCACCAAGCCCGCCGCTCATCCTGCACCAGCTTCACCAGTTTCAAGCCGAGCGGTTCGAGCAAGGCGCGGGTTTCCCGATAGGTCTTGATCAATGCCTTTTCATGGCCGGCTGGACCGGCCAATTTCGGCCAGGATCCCGGCTGGCGCACCACGGTCGGACGAAAACGCTGGCCGTTGGTGTCCACCATCTCGTGTTCGCCCCAATAGCCGAAGGCGACCCGCTCGCGCAACTTGATCTCGACGATATCCGGCCACCAACGCCGCACCGCGATCTCTTCCACCCAGGGGTTGGTCGCCAGGGTGGCGCGTAATTCGTCCAGATTGGCCATGAAGAAATTCTGGCCCAGATACCCAGCGGCGATCGGCTGGAAATCCGCCTCGGCCAGGTTGTGCAACTGACCCTCGATGCGGACCTGGCGCAGAGGAAACTGCTTCGGATCTCGCAACTTCTGGCTGCCGATCCACAGGCCGTAACCAACGCCCGCCAGCACCATGATCACGCCCAGCCAGCGCAACGGCGGCCCCAGGACTTTCTTCCATCGTCCCGTTGCATCCGACGGAGATCTGGCCTTGAGCGTCGTTGCCCCTCGGCGCCGGCTGCGCCGGCCGTGTCCCACCCGCATTGCGTCCCCCGCTCAATCCGGTCGCGTCAGGCTGGTTTCCAGCACCCGCCAGACCAGATCCTCGAAGCTCAGTCCCGCGACTCGCGCCGCCATCGGCACCAAGCTGTGATCGGTCATACCGGGCACGGTGTTGACCTCCAGCAGCCAGGGCCGGTCCTGCTCGTCCACCATCAGATCGACCCGTCCCCAGCCATAGCCGTCCACCGCCGCGAAGGCTCTCTGCACCAGATCGCGCAGTTCCGCCTCCTGGGCCTCCGGCAGACCGCAGGGACACAGGTAGCGGGTATCGTCAGCGTGGTACTTGGCTTCGTAGTCGTAAAACTCGCGCGGGGTTTCCAGGCGAATCAAGGGCAACGCCTCACCCTGCAATACGGCGCCGGTATATTCGCGCCCCAGAATCCACGGCTCGACCAGCACCGGCGAATCGCAGGCTGCCGCACGTTCCCAGGCAACCGGTATCTGCGTCGGGTCGGTAACCCGACTGATGCCGATGCTGGACCCTTCGCGGGACGGTTTGACCGCCAGCGGCAAACCGAGCGCGGTTGCCGCATCCGCCAGCTCGGCCGCGCTCTCGACCAGCCGCCAAGGCGGCGTCGGCAAGTCGGCCCCCTGCCAGATCTGTTTGGTGCGCCACTTGTCCATACCCAGGGCCGAGGCCAGCACCCCGCTGCCGGTGTAGGGTAGGTCCAGCAAGTCCAGAGCACCCTGAATGACACCGTCTTCGCCGCCGCGGCCATGCAGGACGATGAAGGCACGGGCGAAGCCGCCCTGAGCCAGCACGGTCAGCACCTGGCGGTCGGCATCGATCCCGACCGCGTCCACCCCCCGCGACTGCAGCGCCCGCAACACGGCCTGGCCGCTGACCAGCGAGACCGCACGTTCGGCCGACCAGCCGCCCATCAGCACCGCAACCTTGCCAAACTCCGCCGGATCGCTCACCACCCGCCGTTGTGTCTGTCGCATCCGTTTCTCCCGTCAAAACCGTGAATTGTCAGTCACGCCGCCGCCGAAGGCCGCTCGTCAATCACCGCCAGCTGTCGCCAGACCGTCGCGCCCCAGCTGGACCGCCATCGCGCCGATGTCGCCCGCGCCCATCAGCAACAGCAGATCGCCATCGTGCAGCAGCCCCGGCAGGGCCGCCGGCAGATCGGCGATGCGCTCGACGAAAATGGGGTCCACCTTGCCTCGCACTCGGATCGCCCGGCTCAGGCTGCGCCCGTCGGCCCCGGCGATCGGTTTTTCGCCAGCCGGATACACGTCCAACAGAATCAGGGTATCCACCTCGGACAACACCTGGGCGAAGTCGTCGAACAGGTCGCGGGTGCGGCTGAAGCGGTGGGGCTGGAAAGCCAGCACCAGCCGCCGCTCCGGCCAAGCCCCGCGCAGCGCGTTCAACACTGCCTGGATCTCGCGCGGATGATGGCCGTAATCGTCCATCACCGTGGCGTGACCGCCATCGGGCAGGGCCAGCTCGCCGTGCTGCTGGAAACGCCGGCCGATCCCCTGAAAATGCTGCAAGGCCCGTCGGATGGCGGTTTCCGATACGCCCAACTCGTGTGCGACCGCGATTGCCGCCAGCGCGTTCAATACGCTGTGCCGGCCGGGCAAATTCAAGGTGATCGGCAACGGCGCCTTGAGACCGGGCAGATGCGCCAGAAAACGGGTGCGTAAGCCTTCCTGAACCAGATCGGTAGCCCGGACATCGCAGTCCTCGCCGGTACCGTAAGTCACCACCGGCCGGTTCAGTCGAGGCAGAATCATGCGGATCTGCGGATCGTCAGCGCACAACACCGCCAACCCGTAGAACGGCAGGTGGTGCAGGAACTCGACAAAGGTGTCGCGCAAACGCTCGAAATCGCCGCCATAGGTCTGCAGATGGTCGGCATCGATATTGGTCACGATCGCCACCATCGGCTGCAAAAACAGGAAGGAGGCATCGCTCTCGTCGGCTTCGGCCACCAGATAGCGGCCGGCCCCCAGCCGGGCATTGGCCCCGGCACTATTCAGCCGTCCACCGATGACGAAGGTCGGGTCCAGCCCGCCTTCGGCCAGTAGGCTGGCGGTCAGGCTGGTGGTGGTGGTCTTGCCGTGGGTGCCAGCCACCGCGATGCCATAGCGGAATCGCATCAGCTCGGCCAACATCTCGGCCCGCGGTACCACCGGCACTCGCGCGGCACGCGCCGCCGTCACCTCAGGGTTGTCCTCGGCCACCGCGCTGGAAATCACCACCACATCGCATCCGGCGATGTGTTCGGCGGCATGCCCCAGGCGGATCGCCGCGCCCAAGCGGGTCAAGCGCGCCGTGACCGCGCTGACGCGCAGATCGGAACCGGATACGCTATAGCCCAGATTCAGCAAGACTTCGGCGATGCCGCTCATGCCCGCGCCGCCAATGCCGACAAAATGAATGTGGCGAATCCGGCGCATGTCGCGCCACGCCTCTGGGATCACCGCCATTGCTGGTTTGTCCACGTCCAACTCGATTCTCAACCTGTCGTCAAATCGTCAAAAGGTCAGGAGCCTATCGGCCCTGGGTATCATTGGCCAAGCGACGGCCACCGGCCCGCGCCTGTTCCAGGCACGTTATCGCCACCTGTTCGGCGGCATCGATCTTCGCCAGACGCCGGGCCGCTTCGGCCATACGCAGCAGACGCGGACGATCGCCCAGCAGCTGGCGCAGGATCGTCGCCAGGCGCTCGGCATCCAGCTCGGCCTGCGGGACGACGAGCGCCGCCTCGCCCTGAGCCAGAAACCGGCCGTTGGCGGTCTGGTGATCGTCCACCGCGAACGGAAATGGCACCAACACCGCGCCGACCCCGGCCGCCGCCAATTCGGCCACCGTCAACGCGCCAGCGCGACACAACGCCAGATCGGCCCAGCCGTAGGCTTCGGCCATGTCCTGGATGAACGGCGTCACCCGGGCCGTCACTCCGGCGTCCCGATAGGCCGTCACCGCCGCTTCGTGCAGCTGTCCCCCAGCCTGATGCCAGACTTCGGGCCGCTCGTTTTCGGCCAACAGCCCCAGCGCCTGGGGTACGAGCCGGTTCAGAGCCAATGCCCCCTGGCTGCCGCCCACCACCAACAGGCGCGGACGGCCATCATGGGTCTTGAACCGTTCGCTCGGCGGTGGCAAAGCAGCGATGCTGGCCCGCACCGGATTGCCGACCGCTACCGCAGCGCGCTTCGCCGGGAAGGTCTTCGGAAACGCCTCCAGTACCCGGTTGGCCAGCCGCGCCAGCCAGCGGTTGGTCAAACCGGCGATGGCGTTTTGTTCGTGCACCACCAGCGGAATGCCGAGCAGACGAGCCATCAGCCCGCCGGGGCCGCTGACGAATCCCCCCATGCCCAGCACCACCGGCGGTTGCAACCGCCGCAGGATCCCCCGCGCCTGCCACAGGGCCTGCGCCAGCATGAACGGCGTCAGCAAGCGCTGGCGCAAACCCTTGCCGCGCAATCCAGCCACCCCGATCCATTCCATCGGAATGCCGGCTCCCGGCACCAGGGTCGCTTCCAGACCGCGCCGAGTCCCCATCCAGCTCACCGGAATCCCGCGCTGGCGCAGACACTCGGCCACTGCCAACGCTGGGAATACGTGGCCACCGGTGCCGCCGGCCATGATCAAAACCGGTCGTTGCTCGTTCATTCGTCGTGTGCTCCGCCGGCGCGAGACTCGACATCGACCCGTAACAGCACGGCCAGGGTCATGCACATCACCACCACGCTGCTGCCGCCATAGCTCATCAACGGCAGCGTCAAACCCTTGGTCGGCAACACACCCATGTTGACTCCCATGTTGAACAAGGACTGGATACCGAACCACAGGCCGATGCCATAGGCCAGATAGGCCGCGAACTTCATGCCGACCCGTTCCGCCTGACGGCCGATGTTGAACGCCCGCCAGACCAGCATCATGAACAGCGCGATGATCACCAGAACGCCGATCAGCCCCAGCTCCTCGGCCAGGACCGCAAACAGGAAATCGGTATGCGCTTCCGGCAGATAAAACAGCTTTTCCACGCTCTCGCCCAATCCGACCCCCGACAACTCGCCACGGCCGATCGCGATCAGCGAATGCGTCAACTGATACCCCTTGCCCAGCGGATCGTCCCAGGGATTGAGAAATCCCAGCAGCCGGACCCGCCGATAGGGCGAGGACAGGATCAACACCGCCATCGCCATCGCCGTACCGCACATCAGGGTGCCGAATTGCCAGAGATTGACGCCCGCCAGAAACACCATGCCCATGGCGGCCGCCATCAATACCACCACGCTGCCGAAGTCCGGCTCCAACAGCAGCAACACCGCCATCACCGCCAGCACCATCATGGGTCGGAGCAGAGCCGAAGCCGAAGTCAGGAAACTGGCGGTCTGCAACTCCGAACCGTGCCGCTTGAGATAGCCAGCGACATAGATCAAGGCGAACAGCTTGGCGATTTCCGACACCTGGATATTGATCGGGCCGACGCCGATCCAGCGGATGCTGCCGTTGACCTCCTTGCCGATCCCCGGCACCAGGATCAGGGCCAGCATGCCGATCGCCGCCACCAGCAGCCAGGGACTGATCTTCCGCCAGCGCGCCAGGGGGATCTGGAACATAAATCCGGCTGCCAACAGGCCAGCCAACACGAAAGCGCTCTGGCGGATCAGGAAATAAAACGGCTGTCCGGTCTGCCGTTCGGCGATCGGCATCGATGCCGACGCCACCATCAGCAGGCCCAGCGCCAGCAACAGCAGAGCAGTGACCAGCACCCAGGGATCGGGAAATGGCAGCGCGGTCCGCCCTTCTCCGGCTACCGGCAAATCGGCTTCCTTGTCCAGACCCGGCACGATCTTGGCGACGTTCAGCATCCGGCCCTCTCCCGTACGGCGGCGGCGAACACCGCCCCGCGTTCCTCGTAACCGCTGAACATATCGAAACTGGCGCAGGCCGGCGATAACAACACGCTGTCGCCCGGTTGGGCCAGGGTCGCGGCCACCGCCACCGCCTGCTTCATATCGGTCGCCGTCCGCAACGGCACGCTGTCGCCCAGCGCCGCGGCGATCAGCGGCGCATCGCGGCCGATCAGCACCACCGCTCGCGCCTTGCCGGCCAGCGCCGCGCGCAGCGGCGTGAAATCCTGACCCTTGCCATCGCCGCCGGCGATCAACACCACCTGGCCCGGCAGGCCGCGCACCGCCGCCACCGTCGCGCCGACATTGGTGCCCTTGGAGTCGTCGAACCAGCGCACGCCCGCATGCGCCAGCACCAGGGTGGTCCGATGGGCCAGGCCGGTGAATTCGCGCAGCGCCGCCAGCATCCCGTCCCGACGCAGACCGAGGCAGTGGCCCATGGCCAGCGCCGCCAGGGCGTTGGCGAGATTGTGGTCGCCGCTGATGCGCAGTTCCGCCGCGGCGATCCAGCGTTCCGAGCCACGACCCAGCCAGGTTTCGCCGCCGTCCTGATGCAGGCCAAAATCCTCCGGGCCGGGCCGGTCGAGGATAAAACGCAGCACTGTGCGCCCCGCCTCCACCATCGCCATGACCGCCGGATCGTCGCCATTGACCACCATCGCCCCATCGCCCTGGAAGACCCGTCGCTTGGCCGCGATGTAGTCATCCAGCGTGTCGTAACGGTCCATGTGATCCGGGCTGATGTTCAGCACCGTCGCCACCCGGGCATTCAGACTGTGGGTCGTCTCCAACTGGAAACTGGACAGCTCCAGCACATACAATTGAGGTGCGGTCGTTTCGGCGACGCCCTCGGTTTGCAACCAAAAATCCAGCGCCGGCGTGCCCAAGTTGCCGCCGACCGCCGCACGCACCCCCGCCCGCTCGGCCATCAACCCCAACAGGGTCGTCACCGTGCTCTTGCCATTGGAGCCGGTGATCGCCGCCACCGGCGCGCGGGTCAGCCGGGCCAGCAACTCGATGTCTCCCCAGATCGGCACACCGCGCTGCGCCGCCGCGGCGATGGCCGGGGTCTTGACCGCGATGCCGGGACTGACCACCAAACGCGCCGCACCCTCGAACAGGGCTGGGTCGAAGCCGCCCAGATGACAGGGCAACTCGGGAAACTCCGCCTGCAGCGCCGCCAGCCCCGGCGGATTGACCCGGCTGTCGGTCACGGCGACGGTGGCGCCCAAAGCCTGCAACGCCCGCACCGTCGACAGGCCGCTCTTGCCAAGGCCGACCACCCAGGTGATCCCGTCCAATCGCAACATGCCGATGTCCTCTCAGCGAATCTTGAGGGTCGCCAGACCGATCAGAACCAGGATGATCGTGATGATCCAGAAGCGGACGATCACCCGCGGCTCAGGCCAGCCCTTCAGCTCGAAATGATGATGCAGCGGCGCCATGCGGAAGATGCGTCGGCCGGTGAGCTTGAACGACGCCACCTGGAGAATGACCGATACGGTTTCCATCACGAACACCCCGCCCATCACCACCAACACCAGCTCCTGGCGCACCGTCGCGGCGACGATCCCCAAGGCCGCGCCCAGCGCCAGCGCGCCAACATCGCCCATGAACACCTGGGCGGGATAGGCGTTGAACCAGAGAAATCCCAGACCCGCGCCGACCATCGCCCCGCAAAACACCATCACTTCGCCCACGCCCGGCACATGCGGAATCCCCAGATAATCGGCGAAGATGCGATTGCCCGAGGCATAGCAGAAGACCGACAGGGCTCCGGCCACCATAGTTGTCGGCACGATCGCCAGCCCATCCAGACCGTCGGTCAGGTTGACGGCGTTGCTGGAGCCCACCACGACGAAATAGGTCAACGGGATGAACAGCCAGCCCAGATTGATGGCCACGTTCTTGAAGAACGGCACGATCAATTGCGTTTCCACCGGCGCCTGGGCGGTGAAATACAGTAGCAGGGCCGCCGTCAGTCCAGCGCACGACTGCCAGAAATACTTCGCGCGCGCCGACAGGCCCTTGGAATTGCGCAGAATCAACTTTCGGTAATCGTCCATCCAACCGACCACCCCGAAGGCCAGTGTGGTCAGCAGCACGATCCAGATATAGCGGTTGCGCAGATCGGCCACAGCAGGGTGGCGATGGCGATGGCGATCAGGATCAGCGCACCGCCCATGGTCGGCGTGCCGGCCTTGGAAAAATGGCTCTTGGGCCCATCCTCGCGGATGTGCTGACCAATCTGATAGCGGCTCAGTCGCCGGATCATCCCCGGTCCGACCAGTAGGGAAATGAGCAAGGCCGTCAGGACTCCGAGAATCCCACGGAAGGTCAGATACTGAAAGACGTTGAAGCCGGTGAGAACATTCTCGGTCAACCACTCAGCCAGCAGCATCAGCATCGGCTGGGCTCCTTCTGGCGCGTGGACGCTCCTTCCGCAGCCGTCAGCGCTGCCACGACCCTTTCCATCCGCATACCGCGCGACCCCTTGACCAGTACTACGGGCGGAGATCCGCCGCCCGCCCGGAGATCGTCGGTCAGTGCCGCGATCAGATCATCCACACCGACGAAATGCCGACCGTCGCCGAAAGCCAGCGCAGCGGCCCGGCTGTGCTCGCCCAAGGCGTACAACCGTTCGAAACCAGCCGCACGGGCGTCTCGACCGGAACCGGCATGCAGCTCGTCCGCTGCTGGTCCCAGCTCGCGCATGTCGCCCAGCACCAGCCATTTGCGGCCCGATTCGGATCCGACCGCCTGCAACGCCGCCGCCAGCGACGCCGGATTAGCGTTGTAGGCGTCGTGGATCACCAGTCCCCCATGATGGCCAGGCAGGCTTTGCATACGGCCACCGACCCCACGCAGGCTTTCCAAGCCCCGGCGCACGTCATCCAGGGTCGCGCCGACCGCAAGCGTCGCCGCCGCCGCCGCCAGGGCATTGCGAACGTTGTGCCGACCCGGCACCGGCAGAACGATGTCCACCTCGCCTGCAGCGCTGCTCAGACGAAAACGATTGGCGGCAGCATCCAGAATCTGGCCATGAACCGCTGCGGCCTGATCCAGACCGAAATCGACCACCTTCCGGCCCGGATTCAGGCCGGCCCAATACTCTGCGTAGGGATCATCGCGATTGATCACCGCCACCCCATCCGCAGCCAGACCCTGAAAAATTTCGCCCTTGCCACGCGCCACGCCGGCCACATCGCCAAAGCCTTCGAGATGGCAGGGACCGGCATTGTTGACGATCGCCACATCCGGCCGCGCCAGCGCGGTCAGATAGGCGATCTCGCCATGATGATTGGCGCCCATCTCGATCACGGCATAGGCATGCTCTCCGCTCAGACGCAACAGGGTCAACGGCACACCGATATCGTTGTTCAAATTGCCCTCGGTCGCCCAGGTCGGTCCACGGCCCCGCAGGATGGCAGCGATCATTTCCTTGAGCGTGGTTTTACCGTTGCTGCCGGTCAGGGCGATCAACGGCCCAGTGAAGCGGGACCGCCAGGCCGCCGCCAGCCGACCCAGAGCCAGCCGGGTATCGGCCACCCGCAGTTGCGGCAGCGGATCGTCCACCGGACGGCTGACCAGCGCAGCGCACGCGCCCCGTTCGCGAGCGGCGGCGATGAAATCGTGGCCATCGAAATTCGGTCCGACCAGGGCCACGAACAACACGCCAGGGGACAGGCGGCGGCTATCGGTGCCGACCGCGGTAAACGCCACATCGTCGCCAACGACCACGCCATCCATCAGGCGGGCCGCTTCGCTCAAGCGCAGAGGAGAAAACGCCTCAGTCATACTTCACTCATAATCGTTCGTTAAACCCTTTGGTCTCTCGGATAAACCTTCCAGCGCCACCGCGCGATCGCTGAACGACCGCCGTTCGACGCCAATAATCTGATAATCCTCGTCCCCCTTGCCGGCGATCAGGACGACATCGCCGGTGGCGGCTTCGGCGAGCGTGTGGAGAATGGCGGCGCGGCGGTCGCGGATCACCGTGGCCGCCTGCGGTCGCCGCATCCCGGCCAGAATGTCACCTACGATCCGATCCGGATCTTCGGTGCGGGGGTTGTCGTCGGTTACGATCGCCCGGTCGGCCAAGCGCTCGGCGATCGCCCCCATCAAGGGTCGCTTGCCAGCGTCACGGTCGCCACCGCAGCCGAACACGCACCACAACCGACCACCGCCGTGTTCCCGCAACGCGCCCAGAACCTGCTCCAGGGCATAGGGGGTATGGGCGTAGTCGATGACTGCCAGCGGCTGGCCGGATTCCCCGCCGAGCCGCTCCATCCGTCCGGGCACCGTGGCCGTCCGCGCCAGCCGCGCCAGCGCCTGCTCGAACGGCATGTCCAACGCCAACAGCGCGGCCAGGGCAGCGAGCAGGTTATGGGCGTTGAATCGCCCCAGTAGCCCGGCCTGCAATTCGCCATCGCCCCAGGACGAGCGGATCTGCATGCGCAATCCGGCCGGCGTCAAGGTCAGGGCCTCGCCCCAAACGAACCGCTCCAGCCGCTGCGGCTGGTCGCCGAAACCATAGCCGATGGCCCGAAACCGGCCTGCGGGATCGGCGAGCAGTTCGCGCCCGAAAGCATCGTTCAGATTGAGCACACCCCAGCGTGGCTTGCAGTCGTGAAACAGGCGACGCTTGGCGGCGGCATACGCCTCCAGGCTGCCGTGATAGTCGAGATGATCGCGGGTCAGGTTGGTCAACACTGCAACCGCGAACTCGACCCCGTTCACCCGGCCCTGATCCAGAGCGTGCGATGACGCCTCCATCACGGCATACCGGCCGCCAGCCGTCCGCACTTCGGCCAGCCAGCGCTGCACCTGCAATGCATCCGGGGTGGTATGGGTCGCCGGCCGGGTCGCGCCATAGCAACCCACGCCCAGCGTGCCCATGATCCCGCACGGTCCTTGTTCGGCATCGCTCAACGCCTGGGCGATGAAATGGGCGCAGGAAGTCTTGCCATCGGTGCCGGTGATTCCCGTTACCGGCAAGTGGCGCGAAGGTTCCCGATAGAAACGGCTGGCGATCGGACCCAACACCCGCTGCAAGTTCGGCACAGCCACCAGCGCGGGCGAACCGTCGCCGGACGGCAAAGGTCCGTCATAGGGCGGCTCCCACAGCACCACCGCTGCGCCCGCCCGCTGTACCGCGTCCCAAAACGCCAGCCCATGCCGCTGCAAGCCGCGCAGGGCGCAAAACGTCTCGCCGGTGCGCAGTTGGCGACTGTCGGCGGCCAGACCGGTCACCGGCCAAGCCGCCAGCGCGGCCGGGACTTCGGCAAACCCCGCCAACAATTCGCCCAGCGTACACGGGGCGGTGTGAGTCATGGCGTGGCTTCCTTGGCCGGAGGCGGTACCACGCCGGCCACCTTCATGCTCGGCATATCGTCCGGCGTGATGTTCAGGAGACGCATCGCCGCGCCCATGGTCCGGCCGAACACCGGAGCGGCCACCGCACCGCCGAAATAGGCGCCTTGCGGTTCATCGATGATGATCGCCATCACCAGGCGGGGATTGCTGGCGGGCAGCATGCCGGCAAACAGCGAGAAATAGCGATTGCCGGCATAGCGACCGTTGACGATCTTGTGCACCGTGCCAGTCTTGCCCGCCACGCGATAGCCAGGGACCGATGCCTTGGAACCGGTGCCTTCCTTGCTGACGGCCAGCTCCAGCATCGCCCGTACCTGCCGCACCGCCTGCGCCGAGAAAACACGCCGCTCCTGGGACGGATCGGGCGGTTGCTCGCGTTTCAGAATGGTCAGCGGCCGCCGGAGGCCATCGGACGCCAGCACGGTGTAAGCCTGGGCCAGCTGCAGCATGTTGATGGACAGCCCATAACCGAAGGAGTGGTTGGCGTGGCCGATCTCGCCGCCCCACTTGGTAAAGTGGTGCAAGATGCCGGGCTGCTCGCCCAGCAGGCCCACGCCGGACAGCGCGCCGAAGCCGACGTCCTTGAACGTCTGCCACAAGCGCTCCATCGGCAAGGACAGCGCGATCTTGGTGGTGCCGACGTTGCTGGATTTGCTGATGACGTGGGTCACGTCGATGACGCCGTAGTTGTGGACATCGCGCACCCAATAGCGGCCAACCCGCAACGGACCGCGGGCGTCCACCATGGTGGTGGGCGTCCACCTGCCGCTTTCCAATGCCATGGCGATGGTCAGGGCTTTCATGGTCGAACCCGGCTCGTATACGTCGGTGACAGCCCGGTTGCGCAACAGATCGCCTTGCAATTCGTTGCGATTGTTGGGATTGCCCGCCGGCTGGTTCACCATCGCCAGAATCTCGCCGGTCCGGGCGTCCACGATCACCGCCGAACCCGCCTTGGCGCGATGCTCCAGCACCGTGGCCTTGAGCGCCCGGTAGGCCAGGTACTGCAGACGGCGGTCGATGCTCAGGGTGATCTTTTGGCCCGGCTGCGGCATGCGGATGCTTTCCACATCCTCGACGATCCGCCCCAGCCGATCCTTGATCACCCGTTTCTGGCCAGGAATGCCGCGCAGTTGGGCATCGAGGGCTTTTTCCAGGCCCTCCTGCCCGACGTCATCGATATCGGTGAAGCCCAGCAGGTGAGAGGTCACCTCGGCATCGGGATAGTAACGGCGGTATTCCCGCTGCGAGTACACCCCCGGAATCTTGAGCTGCACGATCTGCTGGGCCACGCTCGGAGCCAGATGGCGGCGCAGATACACGAACTGGCGATTCTTGCGATCAGCCAGTTTCTGCTCCAGCTCTTCCGCTGACATGGTGGCCAGATGCTCGTTCGGCAACTGCAGGCTGGCGGCCAGTTTCTGCTCCAGCTCCGCGACCGGCATCTCCAACATCGCCGCCAGCTGCGGCCAGCGATCGCGCTGCGACAGCAACACCACCGGTTGAGCCCAAATCGAATCGACCGGTGAGCTGACCGCTAGCGGTTCGCCATTGCGATCGACGATCATGCCGCGATGCGCCGGCACCTCGACCACCCGCAGATAACGCTCATCGCCCTGTTCCTGCAGGAAATCCTTGTAGATCAGCTGCAGATACGCGGCCCGCGCCACCATGCCGCCGGCGGCCAGGAACAACACGCTCAGCACCAGACCATCGCGCGTCATCGCCCGAAGCAACGCCAATACCCTCTGCAACCGCGTGCCTGAGGGCGCTTTCTTGCCAAGCTGCCTGTTATTGGTCATGGGGGGGTGATGTACAGCACTTCGCCAGGATCAGGAGTCCGCATGTTCAGTCGCGTCCGCGCCACTTCTTCCACCGCAGCGTCGGTGACCAGCGTACTTTGCTCGAGTTGCAACAACTCCCATTCGACTTCAAGGGTATCCCGCTCCGCCTGCAGCTTCTGCAGTTGAATGAACATCTGCCGGTTGGTGTGCTCGGTATAGGCGAGCCCCACCCCGGACCCCAAAATGGCGCAGGTCAATAACACGATCAGCAGAAACTGGTTTTTCACGCCAGTCGCTCCGCTGCCCGCAGGACCGCGCTACGCGCCCGCGGATTAGCGGCGATCTCCGCCGGCCCAGGCCGCACCGCCCGTCCGATCAATCGCAGGGTCATGCCCTCCGGCCGACCCATCACCGGCAAATCCAGCGGCAATTCCCGTCCCCGGGCTTGCTCCCGCATGAAGCGCTTGACCACCCGATCCTCCAAAGAGTGAAAACTGATGACCACCAACCGCCCATCCGCTCCCAGCGCCGTCAACGACTGCGGCAACACGGCTTCCAGTTCGCCCAGTTCGTCGTTGACCGCGATTCGAATAGCCTGGAACGTCCGCGTCGCTGGATGCTTGCCGGGCTCGCGGGTCGGAACGGCCGCCGCGACGATCTCCGCCAGTTTTGCCGTGGTCGCGATCGGCGCCTGCTGACGGGCGGCGACGATCGCCCGGGCGACTCGCCGGTGAAAACGCTCTTCACCCAGTTCGGCCAACACCCGATCCAATTCCGTCTCGGGGACCCGACCGAGCCACTCGGCTGCACCGACGCCCGCAGTAGGGTCCATCCGCATATCCAGAGGTCCCTTTCGGCTGAAACCAAAGCCACGGGCCGGATCGTCCAGCTGAGGGGATGACACGCCCAGATCGAACAGAATCCCATCGATTCGACCCATCAGCTCCCGTTCGGCCAAGACGCGCGCCAATTGCCCAAACGGCGTTCGCACGAACTGAAATCGCCCATCGCCGCAAAACCGCGTTCCGGCCCAATCCGCCGCCGCCGGATCCCGATCCAGCGCCAATAGGCGACCATCCGGCCCCAGCCGCTGCAGAATAGCTGCAGCATGGCCGCCACGACCAAAGGTGGCGTCCACATAGCAGCCCTCCGGACGGATCGCCAACGCCTCCAGCGTTTCGGTCAGCAAAACCGGCTGATGCGGCAACGCAACGTCCACCATCGTCAAAAGGCCAATGTATCCAGATCGGGCAAGGGATCGCTCTCGTCGTCATCGCCGCCGACCAGCGACGATTCCCGCCACGCGTTCCAGGCTGCCTCGTTCCAGATTTCGAATTTGTTCCCCTGCCCTACCAGCACCACGCGTTTGTCCAATCCGGCGAACTCCCGCAGCGGAGCCGGCAACAGAATCCGCCCGCTGGCGTCCAGACTGCACTCCTCGGCATGGCCCAACAACAGCCGTTTCAGGGCGCGGGCGCGTTTGTGGGTGCTGGAAAGCCGGATCAGCTGGCGCTCGACATCCTCCCAAACGGGTAACGGGTACAGCAGCAAACAGCGGTCCCGATCGATCGTCAGAACCACCTGGCCGCTCCCCGCATCCTGCAAACGCTGGCGACACTTGGCCGGGATCGCCAAGCGACCCTTGCCATCCAGCGACAGCGGACTGATCCCTCGAAACAATGCTCAATACCCATTGCGTGATGGAGCGTCCCCGCGTCCCACTTTCCCCCACTTTTCTCCACTAACTATAGGGAGCCCCCCCTGTCGCTGTCAAGAAAATCCATTGGGAAGTTTTTTTTTAAATCGTTGAAATACAATAAGTTAAATTTTAACCAAAATAGTCGTCCGCAGGCTTGTACCATGGCGAACACAGCCCAATGTCTGGATCGCCGGAATTGTTAACAAATTTACAACGGTCAAAAAGATAAGACATCACGGCGATATCCAAAACCAGCCCGACAGCGATTGCACAGGGATACGTCCACCTTGTGCAAGCGGTGGTAAGCGGGTACTTTGACTAGCTTCAAACCAGCCATTCGGTTCATGCCCCCACCATGCCTGATCGCGACAATCTGCAGCGCTTTCTGTTTGAAAATCTGCCGGTTCGCGGCGAATTCGCGCAAATCGACGCCGTGTGGCGGACCGTGCTGGAACGCCGCAGCTACCCACCAGCGGTTCGACAGATCCTGGGCGAAGCCGTCGCCGCCGCCGTCTTGCTGTCGGCCAGCATCAAATTCGACGGCTGGCTCACCCTGCAAATCCAGGCCAGCGGACCGCTGCGCCTGCTGGTGGTGCAGGTCGGCTCCGATCGTAGTCTGCGCGGGCTGGCCCGCTGGGACGGGGAACCGGAAGCGATCGCACTGCGGGATCTCTGCGGCGATGGCACGCTGATGTTGACCCTCGACCTCGGCCAGGGCCGCGATCCTTATCAGGGCGTGGTCGGTTTGCGCGGCGACTCGCTGGCGGCAACGCTGGAGGACTATTTCGAGCAGTCCGAACAGTTGCCGACCCGGATTCAGTTGGCCGCCGATGCGCGAACCTGCGCTGGATTGCTATTGCAACGGCTGCCCGGCGCAGCGCACGAGGACAGCGACGACTGGCACCGACTGGGCCTGCTGGCCGCCACGCTGCAATCCGGGGAATTGCTGGAACTGGACGCCGCCGGCTTGATCCGGCGACTGTTTCATGAAGACGATGTGCGCCTGTTCCCGCCGCAGCATTTCCATTACCGCTGCAATTGTTCGCGGGAACGAACCACCGCCATGCTGCACACGCTGGGCGAGGACGAACTGCGCCAGGCGCTGGCGCAAGAGGATGCCTTATACGTCGATTGTGAATTCTGCGGTCGTCGCTATACCTTCGACCCGATCGACATCGCCGGCATGTTCGCGGCCACAACGCTGGATACCCCCGCCACCCGCCATTGAAACCATGAACGCCCTGTTCAACCTGTTCCTGGACATCTGCCTGTTGCGCAAAGGTCCGCAAGACGTGCCGTCATCCGCAGCACTATTGAAGATGTGTCTGCTGGGCTATGGCCTGTCCGGCGTGCTGGTGTTGCTGATCAGTACCCCGGCCCCGCTCGCCCTGCTGCAAATCCTGCTGGACATGGTGTTACTGAGCGGCCTGCTCTACCTGGTACTGATCGTGTACCGCCACCCGAGGCGTTTCGAGCAGACGCTGAGCGCCCTGACCGGCACCGGCGCGCTGATGGGCCTGCTGGCGCTGCCGTTGATCGTCTGGCTGGCGCATCAGGACGCCAGCGACGACGCACAATTGCTATCTTTCCTGATCCTGGCGCTGATGGTCTGGAGCATCGCCATCATCGCCCACATCCTGCGCCATGCGCTCAACACCTCGATCTGGATCGGGGCGTTGTACGCGCTGGGCTATACCTTCCTGTCCTGGATGCTGACTGGCTGGGCCGGGCCGCAGGGCGGGTGAAATCCGCCCTGCCGCGCCGATCAGGCGCTTTGGCTCTGCTCCGTGCAGCAGCGATTGATCTCGATGGTGGCATGCTTGATCTCTGGATGACGCGCCAAGTGCTGCCGTACCCGTTCCGGCGTCAGACTGTCGTCATGGGTCACCACCACCAGCGCGACTGAATACGCCTGCTTGCCGACTCGCCACACGTGCAAATCCGCCAGACGTGTCTCGCCGCTGGCCAGTTCGGTCGCCATGAGCTGGCGAATCTCGCCAACCAGGTCACGATCCATTTCGCGATCCAGCAACACCTTGGCGGTTTCGACCACCAGCCCATACGCCCAACCCGCCACCAGGGCAGCGCCGACGATACCCATGAACGGATCGAGCCAGTTCCAGCCGTATAGCCAGCCGCCGGCCAGCGCCACGATCGCCAGCACTGACGTAGCGGCATCCGTCACGACATGGATATAGGCCGATCGCAGGTTCAGGTCGTGATCGTGGTGATGGTCGTGACCGTGGTCATGCGCCCCGACAGCGTGATGATGGTGATGGTCATGGTGGTCGTGATCATGATGGTGGTGGTCGTGATCATCATGAGGATGAGCATCCCCCAGGATGAAGGCGCAGGCCACATTCACCACCAGGCCGACCACTGCAACCAGCATCGCTTCCTGATAAGCAACCGGCTGCGGTGCCAGCAAGCGCTCGATGGAATCGACTACCATCAGCACCGCGACGCAGACTAGGAGAATGGCGCTGGTATAGCCAGCCAGCACCTCGATCTTCCAGGTACCGAAGGCGAAGCGGGGATCTCGCGCATAACGGCGGGCCGCCGCATAGGCAAAGGCGCTCAGACCGAGCGCCAGAGCGTGCGAACTCATATGCCAGCCATCGGCCAGCAGCGCCATGGAGTTGAACCACCAGCCGGCGACGATTTCGACCACCATCGTGACCAGCGTGATCCACATGACCGCCCTAGCCCCGCGCGCCGCCAGCTCATTGCCGGAGTCGAAGACATGTTCGTGCTTCCACCCGGACAGGTCGTGGGTATGCATATCAGGTTCTCCGTATGAACGCCAAACAACCAGTCCACAACCGATGTCGCCAGGAGGCAGGGACCAATATCGTACGGGATGCTACCCGTTCCCGGTCGTGATGTGCTAGAAGGAAGGCCGTACATGCGCCCGACTCGACCCGTTCCGTCCGTGGCAAGCTCGGGGCGCTGCGCCGGTTCCTGCTTCAGTTTACTCGATTCCTAAATCCATCCAGATCATGCACATTCATATTCTTGGCATTTGCGGCACCTTCATGGCCGGTGTCGCGCTCCTGGCGCGCGCGGCGGGACATACCGTTTCCGGCTGCGACGCCGGCGTCTATCCGCCGATGAGCACCCAACTGGCCGAGGCTGGCATCGCCCTGCGCGAGGGCTATGCGCCTGAACAGCTGGCCGAGTTCAACCCGGATATGGTCGTAGTCGGCAACGTGATGAGCCGCGGCCGACCGATCATCGAGGAACTGCTGAACCGCGACCTGCCCTACACTTCCGGTCCGGCCTGGCTGGCCGAGCATGTGCTGCGCGATCGGCGGGTGCTGGCAGTAGCCGGCACCCACGGCAAGACCACCACCAGCAGCCTGCTGGCCTGGATCCTGGAGCAGGCCGGTCTGGAGCCTGGTTTTCTGATCGGGGGCATTCCCGCCAATTTTGGCGCTTCGGCCCGACTGGGCACATCGCCGTTCTTCGTGGTGGAAGCCGACGAGTACGACACCGCTTTTTTCGACAAGCGCTCCAAGTTCATCCACTACCGACCCCGCACCCTGATTCTGAACAATCTGGAATTCGACCACGCCGACATCTTCCCCGACCTGGCCGCCATCCAGCGCCAGTTTCATCATCTGCTGCGGACGGTGCCCAACTCCGGCCTGATCGTCGCCAACGGTCAGGATCCCCATCTAGCCGAAGTTCTGGCCATGGGCTGCTGGACACCGGTGGAGCGTTTCGGCGTCGGCGACTGGCAAGCCTGGAATATCGCTCCGGACGGTAGCGCATTCGACGTGGCCTACCAGGGTAAACAGCAAGGCCGGGCGGAATGGAGCCAACTGGGCATGCACAATGTCCACAACGCGCTCGCCGCCATCGCCGCCGCCCACCATGTCGGCGTGCCCGTCACCACTGCCATTGAGGGACTGCGGGACTTTGACGGCGTCAAGCGCCGCCTGGAAGTGCGTGGCACGGTCAACGGGGTCACGGTCTACGACGACTTCGCCCACCATCCCACGGCCATCGCCACCACGCTGGCCGGCCTGCGCGCCCGGGTCGGCACGCAACCGATCATCGCCGTGCTGGAACCGCGCTCCAACACCATGAAACTGGGGGTGTTCAAGGACAGCCTGGCACCGGCGCTGGTAGCAGCCGACGCCGTGGTGCTGTACCAGGCCCCCGACCTTGGCTGGGATCTCGATGCAGTAGCGACAGCTCTCGGTCCGCGTGGGCAGGTCTGCCACAGCCTCGACGACACCCTGGCCGCCATTCAAGCTCACGCCAAGCCGGGAACCCAAGTGTTGATCATGAGCAACGGCGGCTTTGGCGGGATTCACGAACGCCTGCTGCAAGCGCTACACGCCGCCGCAGGCTGAATCCGCTGGACCGCCAGCGGTCTCAGATTTGCTGAGGCCGCTGCAAGATCCAGTCCGAGCGCCGATCGCTCCTCTTCGATGCCACGCTCGGCGGCTTGAGCGCCACCTCCTCGGCCAAACGGCGACAGAACGCGCTGGCAGTGGGAACCTCATCCCACAGCTCGTACTGGCGGACCACGGCGGCCACATCGCCCGGCGTCAACCGATCCAGGCGCAGCACGGCCTCCTTGTACACCTCCATGGTGGCCACTGCGCCGCCCAGCCGGACGAACTCCTGGGCGAACAGCGCCCAGCGCTGGTTGGGTTTCAGGTAGTCGAAACGGATCTTCCACGGGAAGCGGCGCAAGCTGGCGGCGTCCAGGCTCTCCATCAAATTGGTGGTGGCGATGAAAATGCCATCGAAGGCTTCCATCTGGGTCAACAGCTCGTTGACCTGGGTCACCTCCCAGGACTGCTGGGCGCTGCGCCGATCGCGCAGGAAGGAATCGGCCTCATCCAGCACCAGCACTGCGTCGCGCTGGCGGGCGTCGTCGAACATGGCGGCGATCTGCTGCTCGGTCTGGCCCACGTACATGCCGAGCAGATCGGAAGCGCGCTTGACCAGCAGCGGCTTGCCCAGCTCGTCGGCGATGTGGCGGGCCAGTTCCGACTTGCCGGTGCCCGCCGGGCCATGGAAGCAGAATATCCCGTGCGGACGGCGGCGCAGCGCTGCCAGTAATTTCGGCATGTCCTGATCGACATTGAGAAAGCGCAGGTCGTAACCGGTCGGCACGATATTGCGCACCGGCGCCCGCTTCTGCCGCAGCAGGGTCGCCGAACGGTCCAGCGCCTGTTGCACCAATGCCCGGTTTGCAGACAAATCGCCGCTGCCGGCGCAGCGGACCAACTTGGCGGCCCGTTCCAATTGCGCCGGAACCAGATGTTCACGGGTCGCGATCTGCGCCAGCCAGTCATCGTCACCGGCCCAGTCGCCCAGATGGTGACGAGCCATCTCGATCCGCACCGCCTGTGGCGGCGTCGCAAAGCGGATAGCATAGTCGAAGCGACGCAGATAGGCCGAATTCATCGAATTGGCATCATTGGTCAGCCACAGGGCCGGCACCGGGTTGTTCTCCAACGCCCGGTTGATCCAAGCTTTGCCGACGATGGCCCGATCGTCGTCGTCGTCGAACAACCAGGCGGGCGCACTCCGCTTGAACACATCCTCCACCTCGTCGAACAGCAGCAAGGCGTTATCGCAGCACGCCAGCAGGCGTTGTCCCAGATTGAAGGCGCGCACCCGCCGTTCGCCACTGATCGGATCGCCGTCCTGATTGGCGTAATCGACTTCGTATAACTCCGCGCCCAACGCCTCGGCCAGCGCAGCGGCATATTCGGTCTTGCCCACACCGGGTGGGCCATACAGCAGCAGATTGGTGCCGGGAATCCGCTCGGCCAGCGCGGTTCGCAACAAGCCAAGCGCTGCCGTCGTATCCAGGTCCAGGTGAGGAAAGTGGCTCAAATTCAAAGTGCGCCGAGGTGAACGCTTGAGAAAATGGGCGATCAGCGACTCGGCATCGGCGTGGACCGCGAACAGCTGGCTCGCCAAATCCTGGCGCACGGCAATCTTGTCCTCCAGATCGGTACAACCGGGTGCAACCTCGATCAAACCAGTCGCTGGCAGCAAGGCAGCCGGACTCAGCGCCGCCTTGATCTCTTCCTGCGGCAGGCCCAACAAACCTGCCAACACCCGATAGAAACGGCGGGTCGGCATCGGAGATCCCTGTTGGGCAATCGCTTGATGAAACTGCCGATTGCCATGCAGCAGCGTCGCAAAGCACAGCACCGCCTGATCGGCTAGATTCAGATCCAGCGACTGAGCCAGCCAGCCGATATTGCGCAGCAACGGCAACTCCGGATCCATGGCAATCTGCGCCAGTTCCGCGCGCCGCTGCTGAAGTAGCTGGAGCCAGCGCTTCGATGATTGCGCGGCATCCTCGTCCTCCTCGCTCTCTTCGTCCCGGAGCCAGAATGTTCTTCTCCCGACACCGAGTTCATCCAAACCGGTCAGGGCCAAAAATTCGTCGTTGTCCCATACTGGATGATTATGATGCAGCGCGCGGCGGTGGCGTCCCGTGCGTGTCCAGTCCAACAGCAGGGCCAGATCGATCAGCCAACGGCCCAGCAAGCTCTGATAAGCGGCAGTTTCGCCCTCATCCAGCGCGGCAGTGGTCATAGCGGGGCTGGTTTGCAACAAACGGGTTAAGCTCATGAGACACTCCGATCGGTTTAGATTGAGCGGAGTGCACTATAAAAACTCAACACGACAAAATGAGTCGCATTGTTGTAGACGATCCGACCCATCATGGTATCCGACGCGAATTGTCGGATTATTGGATTATCTTTATCGGCAAAGTGGGCCTCGCCGAATGCCACCCGCTCATCCATCCTCCACTCGAAGGACGCCCGCCATGCCCCGCAAATCGACGCTGGACCCCCAAGTCAAGGCTTTGTTGGATAACCTCAATATCGATGAAGGCGAGGAGGAATCCCTCGCCGAGCCGGCCGAAGAAGCCACGCAACATCTCTGCGTACTCCTGGAGCGCCTCAACAATGGCCGTGAACGGGCGTTGCGTCCCGGCATGCTGGCCACTTGGAAGCCGGGTTTGAAGAATCGCCGTTTCCCACGCTATAGCGAGCCGGTGGTGGTCGTGGATCTGCTCAACACACCCATCGTCAACCCCGATAGCGAGTCAGGGTCGCCGTATTTCCGGGAACCGCTGGATCTGCTGCTGGGCATGATGCGGGGCGACGATTATGAGTTTCTGATCTACCATGCCGACCGCCGCCGTTTTCAACCCTACGAGCAGGACAGCACCGATCATCGCTGATCCCGCTCGCGGTGGGTCAGGCTTTAGCTTGACCCACCCATCGGATGCCGCTGACGCGATGCCGATCATGCCTGTTGATAGCATTGCGCCATTTGCCGAGCGGTAGCCGCCATCTCCGCCCGTAACTCAGGCGGCTCCAATACTTCCACGCCCGCCCCGAAGCCCAGCAGCCACCAGCGCAGGAGTTGGGTGTCGCTGACTGTGGCGCTCACTCGCACTCGGTCGCCTTCATCATCCGCCACAAGCTGTTGATCGACGCTCAGCGGCGTTTCGTATAAATGTCGCGCTGCCTCCTGGTCGAATAAAGCCACCAGTGCAATCGGCTCACCTTCGGCATATTCGAATCCTCCGCTTTTGATATAGGTATCCAAATCGAAATCTTCCGGTGAGCGGCGCGGCTGTTTTTCCAACAACTCGGCGTGCAGAAAACGATGGACCCGTAGTTGCCGGACATCCTCGAAGTCATCGAGCGTGGCCAGCAGATATAGCACCGATCCACGCAGCACCAGCGCCAATGGATGCACCTGCTGAAAATCCCGCTCCCAGCCATTTTGATTGCGGTAACGAGCCGCGAAACAACATTCCCGCAGCAATGCCTCGTTAACCGTCGCCACGATCTGGGGATCATCGGCAGGTGGCAATAACGCCAACCCATTCGGAATCAGCCGCACCTTATCCGCCCAACGATAGGCGCGGTTGCCATCGCCCAAGGCGCGATCGGTAGCTTGCAGATAGGGATCGAATTGGGTCAGCAGGGTCGTTGGCAACAAGGGAGCCAGATGTAGCCGCGCCAAGCGGAAAGCTAAGGCCGTAAGTATGTCCATACCCGGCAATTCGATACTGCTGGCGTCCCTGGCCCAGCCCCATCGTTGTGGCTTCGCCTCATCGCCACAGATCGAGTAGCGCACAGACAGCATGTTGAGATTGCGCTGGATGGTGCGAACGTCCACTGGAAAATCACGATCCGCTAATTGGCTCCGCAACTCATTGACGGTCAAGGATCTTGGATGGCGTGGCAAGAGGCGCAAGGTTTCGATCAAACGGAGCGCGGTTTCGTAGGAGTCGGGCATAGGAATCGTCCTTGGGGTTGGCAGGCATGACGGTTCTGCGGTTCGAATGGGAGAAGCGACGCCATTTGTCGAGTCGCTAAGGAACTATAGCAGCGTTTCGTCCGGTGTTGTTCCATCCCATCCTGAAGGAGCATTGGCAATGTGGTATTTCGTGTTGTATCTGATATTTGCGGTTTGGGTGTTTATCGATGCGAAAAAGCGCCTCAATCATTCAATAGCTTGGTCTTCGGCCACCCTGCTGTTGGGGCCAGTGGTGCTGCCAGTCTACTTCGCCAAGCGACATTTAAAGACGGGTGAAGTGCGTGAAGGCGGAACCGGCTGGAATGTGATCAAGAACTTTGCGCTGTTTTGGACGCTGACGATCGCTGTCGGCGCAATCGCTGGCATGGCTGGCGCTGGAAGGCTTGCCGAACAAGCGACCACGCATGCGGAAAAAACCGGTGCGGCGCTGGGCGCAACCTTGGGGATGGGAATGATCTTCGTACTATGGTTCGTGGTGCTGGCCGCTGCATTGCTCCTCGGCCTGTTCCTGAAAAAATCGAGCATCGTGGAACACGGACCAACCGGACCGCTGGCGCAAGCAGCAACAGTTGAGTAATTGCTGCCAGGCTTCCCGCCGATGCGGCGAAAGTAGTATCGGTGGGAAGTTGGAACTTGACGAAGTTATTGTTGAAATCTTAGGAGAGGTTGAAATGCCTTACGATAAAATTGAGCAGGGCATTATTGATGCACTGAATGCTTTTTTTCCCATTGCGATGCAATTGAGCAGCTCTGAATGGACAATTAGCATTCGAGCGATTTTTTCAAAACTTGGACATGAAAATAAATGTAAAGTCGCAGCCAAAAGACCAACCAAAGACCTAGCCCGCCAAAGATTTGAAAAAATTCGTCAACTTGTTAAAGGAGATAATCCTGACCATACTGAATGGTTGTACGATATTCTTTGGTGGCATGAGGGTCCACCAGACCACATGAAGGTACCATTGGTCGCGGAGTCAGAATGGGGCAATAGGAATGCTTTTAAATTCGATTTCCAAAAGCTACTGCTTGCCAAAGTAGAACACAAAGTCATGATATTCGAATGTGGTGATGGCGTTATTACATGGGCCAAGGAACAGATCAAGCAATTTAAAGATACCCAAGGTGAACGGTATCTTTTTTGCTCATGGCATGGCAAGGGAGTTGATAAATTCAAATATGAACTGTTCATCGCCCCATAACCCTTGATATCAAACCGCGATAAATCCACGCATAGCGGATTTATCGCAATCCATAGTTTATCGACAACTAGCTCAGCATTTCAAAACCACCGACCACAATCAGATTATCCTGACGCTATCAAGCTCGATGAACTGGAATAATCAGCCATATGGATACTCGCAAGCGGTTACCCAGACTTTGGTCAAAACTGAGCCCTACATAATTCCTCTGCACAAAGGCCGGCGACTCTTCCTTGATAGCGGAATATAAACCTTCCCACGCCGCATCCACGGAAATATTGGCTCTCAAAGCCATCGTAGATTCGCAAATCAGATCATCGCCAAACTTGATCTTCCCTCCTTGGCCATGGCCACGACATATCGCGAAGTACGCGCTGGCATAAGTATCTTGCTGATAGCCAAGTTCTGCCAATCTTGGAAAGATTTTCTCATGCAACATGGATGAAAAAGATTCTCCCGGATCGCCGAGTATACTGGCGTAGCCCAACTGAATCGATTTATCCGACAATGCCTCGTAAAGAAAACATGGATTGGCATTCAGATACAACGTCCCCGGTGGATCTGGCTCGAAAAAGATTCGCATCATATCCAACAGCGTTTGCAGAAATTCATCGGGGCGATCAAACTGACTGGATACACCGCACAATGGCTTATCGTAATCATCTGGATTATACGGTTGTTCGGCGGCCAAATCGAAAACCTGATACAAACCGGCGATCGCTTGACGGAAAGCAGCAACAAAATCTTGGGGATTCTCAAGCATGACGATACTCGCAATGGATGATCGAAACAGTCCCGCCTTCAACACCGCTATTGAAACACGCCTGGCGACAAATACCGTCGCTTTTGACTGACCGATGCCGTCGTCGACATCTAAGCCGGCCTCGTTCGTGGTATGTTATGGAAGGTCGCCGTGCCCTGGCGCAACCCTCGCACCGCGCCAAAATCCTCGTGCTCCCCAACCCTAACCGGAACATCGTGCCTCTTTACCTTGCTGGTCCGCTGCCATGACTGCTCCCCGCCCCATCATCCTCGGCATGACCGGCGCATCCGGGGCCGACTATGGCCTGCGGCTACTGCACTGCCTGCTAGAAGCAGGATGGCCGGTGCAACTGCTGCTGTCGAAAGCGGCGCAGATCGTCATCCACATGGAAACCGATCTGCGCCTGCCCGGCCGGCCACGCGACATTCAGCACGTATTGACCGAGCATTACCGCTGCGATCCAGGACAACTGCGGGTCTACGGTCAGGACGAGTGGACCGCGCCGCCGGCCAGCGGCTCGGCCCTGGCGCACGCGATGGTGGTCTGTCCCTGCACCACCGGCGCGCTGGCCGCCATCGCCAACGGCAACAGCGACAATCTGTTGGAACGCGCCGCCGACGTGACTCTCAAAGAAAGGCGGCACTTGATTCTGGTGGTGCGGGAAACGCCCTTTTCCACCATCCACCTAGAAAACATGCTGCGACTGGCCCGAGCCGGAGCGGTAATCCTGCCGGCCAACCCCGGTTTCTATTACCGACCGACCCGCGCCGCGGAACTGGTCGACTTCATCGTTGCCCGCATTCTCGATCAACTGGACATTCCGCACGCCTTGCTGCCGCGCTGGGGCGAACAACCACCGGGATAAGCCGCCATGACGACCCTGCAGGAACTGCCGCTGTTTCCACTCAACACGGTGCTGTTCCCCGGTGGAGCGCTGCCGTTGCGGATCTTCGAAACGCGTTACCTGGACATGGTCAGCGCCTGCCTGCGCACCGATCGCGGCTTCGGGGTGATCGCCATCCACCAAGGCCAGGAAGCAGGCAATCCACCAGCCAGCATTCACCCAATCGGCACGCTGGCCCGTATCGTCGATTTCGATCAATTGGACGACGGCCTGCTCGGCATCACTTGTCTGGGCATACAGCGCCTGCAGGTGCTCGATCATCGGCTCCAGCCGGATCAATTGCTGCTCGGCCAGGTCCGCTTGCTGCCCGATGATCCGTCATTGTCCCCCCGGCGCGATCACCAACCGTTGGCGCGTGTTCTACAAGATTTGCTGGAGCGGGAGGAACTGCGCCCCTACAGCCGCTTTCTGACTCCGAACTGGGATGACGCCGCCTGGATCGGCAACCGCCTAGCGGAACTGCTGCCGCTGCCACTGGCCGTCCGGCAACGCCTGCTGGAAACGACCGAGCCCCTGCAACGCCTCGACGCTCTGCTGGCCATCCTCCACCCATACACCGACTAAGCCTCCATCCATGACCGCCCATGTTCAACATCACCGTTTCGAGCTGCAGGCCGCCGGTCACCGCCTGCATGCCGAACGACTGTCGCCGCCTCAACCCACCGCCGGCCCGACCCTGGTCTTCCTGCACGAAGGGCTGGGCAGCATCAATCAATGGCGCCACTTCCCAGCGGAGTTGTGCGCCCTGACCGGCTTGCCGGGGCTGGTGTACGACCGCTGGGGTTATGGCCGTTCCGAATCGCTGACCGGGCCGCGTCCCGACGATTATCTGGAACAGGAGGCCCACGATAGCCTGCCAGCGGTGTTGGCGGCCTGCGGCGTCACCGACCCGCCAATCCTGTTCGGGCACAGCGATGGCGGCTCCATCGCCTTGCTGTTCGCCGCCGCCTATCCCGAGCGTACCTATGCCGTGATCTGCGAAGCGGCGCACGTGTCGGTCGAGGAGATTTGCCTGGCCGGAATTCGCCAAGCCTGCGACGCTTACCAGCAAGGGCCATTGCGCGACGGGCTGCGCCGCTACCATGGCGCCAACACCGAAACCATGTTCCACGGCTGGGGCGACACCTGGCTGCGGGCCAGTCGCCGCGACTGGAACATGGAAGCCCAACTGCGCCAGATCCGCTGCCCAGCCCTGATCATCCAGGGTGAGGACGACGAATACGGCACCCGTATCCAAGTGGACGCTATCGCCGCTGGAGTCGGCGGACCCCGCGAAATCCTGTGGCTGCCCGACTGCGCCCACGTCCCCCACTATCAGGCGCGGGATGCGGTGTTGACCGCTTGCGCACACTTCATCGACGGGATATGCGCTAAGATCACGGTAGCGAAACCCCGGTCCTATTAAGAAACTCAGGCAAGGAAACTGTCATGTCCGAACTTGAACCTACACCGACCGCCGATCCGGTCGCCGCGTCCCCCGGTTTGTTGCAGCGGTTGTTCCGCCCCAAGGATATCGGCTTCTATCTGATGATCGTGCTGGCCTGGATCGGCGCCGTCTACACCACCTACGACCTGGATACCAGCCGCTGGTACTGGCATTTGCTGATCCCGACCTTCTGCGTGATCTGCATCCTCACCCAGTGGAACAATGTGGAACCGACCCTGCGCGGCCGCCTGCAGTTGGTCATCCACCAGGCGCTGCACTGGGGAACGGCGTTTGCGATGGCCTACCTGCTCTACATGGTGTCCGCCGGCCATAACAACATCATCGACCTCATCGACGATCGCCAGGGCAGTTTCATGATGACCTACACCATCGCCCTGTGCACCTTTCTGGCCGGCATCTACTACGACTGGCGACTGTGCGTGGTGGCCGTCTTCATCATGATGGGCGGAGTGATCAACGTTGCCTTCTCCAATCTCGCGCCGCTGTTGGCGTGGTTCGGCCTGGGCCTGCTCATCGTCTATATCATTGGATTGTGGGCTTACAACCGCTGGCGCGAACGGTCGGCGACATCTACCCCGGCTTGAACCGGTCCACACGATCGGGTCTCGTCTTCTCTCGCTCTCGGCATTCGATGTCCAACCTCACCTCTCAAGGAGGATCGCCATGCGCATGATGTCTAAATCCCGCTTCACCATCACGCTGTTATCCCTCGGCCTGGCAGCAAGCTGGGGCGGCGGAGCCGTGGCTCAGACCGTGGCCCCCGCACCGGCTCCGGCTGCAACCGCCGAATCTTCATCCACAGCCGCCAAGAAGGAATGGCGGGTTCCCACCGGCGAGCATTGGACCAAAGCCAGCGACACCGAGAAGGCGGCCTATATCCTCGGTCTGTTGAACCTGGCGATGATCGAATACCAGCTGTCCGGTCCCAACCCCAAGCACCGCACCACCGTTCCCAAACTGATCAGCGCCCTGAACGGCATGACCGTGCCGCAGGTCGTGGAAACCATCGATGCCTACTACAAGGCCAATCCGGATCTACAGCAGACGCCGATCGTCGAAGTGCTCTGGTTCCAGATAGTCGTTCCCAAAGTCGGCCCAGCCAAGATCAAGTAAGAGGACATTTCCATGAAGAAGATCGGCTTTCTTATCGCGATTCCAGCCATCGCCCTGAGCGTCGGCTGCACCAACATGACGCCCACTGAGCAAAGCACGTTGAGCGGCGCGGCCATCGGCGCGCTGGGCGGCGCGGCTATCGGCGGCCTGACCGGCGGCAGCGCCGGCGCCGGCGCCGCCATCGGCGGCGCGGCGGGCGCGGTCGTCGGCAACATCTACGGTCGTAATCAGCAGAAGAATCAATCCCGCTACTGACGCGCCATCCGGCCTGCCAGTGCTAGGCCGGACCGGCTTCGAGATCGCGCCGCAGCTCAGCTGCGGCGTCCCGCAACAGACCGAATATCCGCTTCACGCCCCCACAGTCATAGTCGGCGCGCGGCCATTTGAAATAGCCCCCGCAACTCAGAAAAAATTCGCAGTCGCGGCAATCTTCGGCCGTCGCCAGCGCTTGTTCGGTCCAGTCCACCAGGCTGGCGTCGGGCGGCAAGGCAAACTGGTGTTCCGCCAGCCGTCCGACCATGGTCTCCTGCCCCTCGTCGGTGACGTAGCGCATGACGCCGGGTTCCTCATCCTGGATCACCCATAGCGGCAAGGGTTCGGCATGGAACAATCCAAGCAGCGTGCCATGGAAATATTCGATGGGTTGGGCGACCGAAGACTGGCGCAGATAAAACTCCAGCACCGCCGCCAATTCTTCAATCAAGGCCGGATCGGGTTGACCCACGTCCAGCCGCACGGCGAACTCCAGGGCCACCGCGACCTTGACCGCCTTGGCGAAACCGGGCCGCACTGGGATCACGACCCGCACTGGATGGTGATCGAGCAGGTTGGTATGACGATAGAGCAGAGGAAATTCTGCAGCGGGATCATCCATCATCAGCTCGATCGGCAATCCCGCCGTCCAGGCATTCAGGGCTTCGGAGTCGCTGGCCAGAGACGACAGCTGCACGGCGACGACCGCGCTGAGATCGTCTCCCGTCAAGATCGTCGGCAACACGGCCGGTTCGTCGGTACGGACGATGAGCCATCCTTCACGCTCGATCGGCAACTGCTGGGCAGGAATGTTATAAATGTATTCGCTCATCAGGTTCTCCAAGATCCTAGCGGTTGTTGCAAAAGCGACTCGAGCCAGAGCAGACCCAGCATCGGCCGTTCCAGTGAACATGACCGCCTCCGCTTCGTCTATCATTTGCGGCTTCCACCTTGCTGGCATTCGATTTATCAGACCATCAAAATACTTTAGTAAATTATCGAAATATCCCCTCTGAATTTCCGCTGAACGCTCATCCTGTAGGCTCATCCATGCGTGACTTCCGACTGTATCGCCACCCGTCCTGCCGAGCCTGTTGGCTATTGGCCCTGCTGACGCTTGCCCTCTTCAGTTTCGCCATCAGTCCCGGCAATGCGGTTGCCGCGTCGGAACGCCCGCGCATCGGGCTGGTGCTGGGCGGCGGCGGCGCTCGCGGCATCGCCCATGTCGGCGTCATCAAGATGCTGGAGGAATTGCGCGTACCGGTCGATTGCGTCGCTGGCACCAGCATGGGATCGATCATCGGCGGCTTGTACGCCTCCGGCATGACCCCTGCGCAAATGAGCGAGACCGTGCAACGCATCGACTGGCCGGTAGTATTCACCGACGGGCCACCGCGCGCCGATTTGCCGTTTCGCACCAAGGAAGAACAACGCGTGCTGTTGACCAACAATGTGGTGGGGGTCAAGGATGGGAAGGTGCAACTGCCCAAGGGCCTATTGCAAGGGCAAAACCTGTTGCTGCTGCTGGAGGAGCTGTCGCTGCCAGCCGCCGAGATCCACGATTTCGACCGGCTGAAGGTACCCTACCGGGCCGTCGCGACCGATCTGGCCACCGGTACGCCAGTGGTGTTGAAATCGGGCGAACTCGCCAAGGCCATGCGCGCTAGCATGTCCATTCCCAGTGCCTTGGTGCCGGTCGAGCTGGACGGTAAGCTGCTGGTGGATGGCGGCGTATCGGACAACGTGCCGGTGGATGTGGTCCGGCAGCTCTGCCATCCCGATGTGATCATCGCCATCGATGTCGGCGCGCCGCTGGCCCCCACCAGCGAACTGACCTCGGTGCTGTCCATCACCGAGCAATTGACCACCATCCTGACCATTCGCAATGTGCAGATTCAGCTGGGCACGTTGGGCAAGAAGGACATCCTGATCACGCCCGATCTGAAGAACATCACCAGCATCGATTTCAATATGGGCAAGGAAGCCATCAGCGCCGGCTACATCGCCGCCCAGGGACAATACACTGCTCTGAGCCGACTGTCGGTCTCGCCTGCCGACTACCAAGCCTATCTGGCCGCCCAGCCACAACTGCCGGAAACCTACACCCCCACCATCGACTTCGTACGGATCAAGAACAACACCCCCCTGTCCGATGAAGTCATCACCGGACAGCTGGACGTCAAGCCGGGCGAACGGCTCGATCCGCAGAAACTCAACCGCAACCTCAACATTATCTACGGCATGGGCGACTTCCAGCAGGTGAACTATTCCCTGCTCAAGGAAGAGGGCAAAACCGGCCTGGTGGTCGAAGCGCAGGAAAGCTATATCGGCGCCAATACGCTGAATTTCGGGCTCTATCTGGGAGCCAACATGAAAGGCGACTCGCTGTTCAACATCAGCACCGCCTACACCATGTCGCAACTCAACTCCCTGGGCGGCTCTTGGCGCAACTTCGTGCAGATCGGCGGCAACATCGCCCTGGAGAGCGACTTCTACCAGCCGCTCAACGCCGACCAGGAATATTTCGTCGATCCCTTCGTCAGCTACCAGCAGTACGATCTCGATCTGCAGAACGACGCTTTCCTGGACAGCAGCCTCACCAATCGTTTCCGGGTTCACCAGTTTCAGGCCGGGGTGGCCGTGGGCCGCAATCTGGAACACTGGGGACGGCTGTCGCTCGGGCTGCAGTATTCCGCGGGTCGCAACGACCTCCGATCCGGCCTGGCCTTCAGCTATGAAGGCGATTTCAACGACACCGGCTACTTCATCCGCTGGCAGGCTGACACCCTGGATAACCTCAACTTCCCCACCTCAGGCTATTCGGCCAACCTCAGCTATTACAGCGCTCTGACCGCATTGGGCGCCGATCAGAATCTACAGCTGCTCAGTTTCAATGCTCTCAAGCCCTTTACCTGGGGCAAATCGACCATCATCCCGCGCATCCGCTTGGGCAGCACGCTCTCGGGAGATCCCAACCCACAGAACCTGTATCTGCTGGGCGGTTTCCTGAACCTGTCGGGTTATCAGATCGGCCAGGTTTCGGGGGAATACGCCGCTCTTGGAGAGGTCATCTACATGTATCGCCTGAACAATGCCTCAGCGGCATTCAGCATCCCGCTCTTCGCTGGCGGCTCGCTGGAGGTGGGCGGTGCCTGGAACGATCTCGACGAGGCGACCTTCGATTCGCTGATCCCGGCTGGCAGCGTGTTCGTAGGAGCGGATACGCTGTTGGGGCCGCTGTATCTGGCCGGTGGCGTGGCCAAGGGCGATGCCTCGCTGTACCTGATGCTGGGCAAACTGTTCTGAGGCCGGAGCCGGTCATGGAACCCGCTCCACGCAACGTATTCGCCGACATCCCCGCTGTGCTGCCGGAGGAGTTGTTCGAGACGCTGCTCCAGACCGGCCTCTGCCGGCTGGAGCGGATCGTGTCCTGCGGCCACGCTACCCCAAGCGATCAGTGGTACGACCAGGACTGGGACGAATGGGTGATGGTCCTGCAAGGGCAGGCAGGATTGCGGCTGGCCAACGAGGACACTGCGCGTATCCTCGCTCCGGGCGATTCGGCGTGGTTGCCGATGCATTGTCGGCACCGGGTCGAATGGACCAGCACGGACCCGCCAACCGTCTGGCTGGCATTACATATTCACACCGACACGGCTGCGCCGCACGGATAATTCAGGCTGATTTCAGCTTACCCGTGCAGAATAGGATTACGTTATCATTGTGCATCGGGTCGATTTCGTCGGAAATGTAGGGAGCAGATATCAAATGAAGAAAATCGCAATCGGTTTGGCCAGCAGCATCATCGGTATGAGCTTCATGATGGCAGCCAACGCCGCCGATCCGAAACCGCAGGACGTAGTCGAGTATCGTAAAGCCGTCTACACCATCATTGGCTGGAATTTCAAACCCATCGTGGCCATGGTGAAAGGCGAAGTGCCGTTCGACGCTGCCGCCGTGGCCCGGCACGCCCAGTATGTCGAAATGATGAGCAAGGCAGCGCCAGAAGGCTTCACCAAGGGCTCCGGCCCGGATGTGGTCAAGGATACCGACGCCAAGTTGGAAATCTGGACCAACTGGGGCAAGTTCGAGACGGCCATGACCAATTTCCAGCAGGAATCGGCCAAGCTGGTCGAAGTGGCCAAGGCTGGTGACGAAAGCGCAATCAAGGCCCAATTCGGCAAGACCGCCGAAACCTGCAAAGCCTGTCACAAGGAATTCCGCAAGGATTGATCGAGCCTCACTCAGCGCTCACCCACTCGCAAGGCCATGCCGCAGCATGGCCTTTTTCGTTCCCCACAGCTGCGTTCAGCGAACCAGCAGCCAGACCCCGATTCCCGCCGCCAGCAATGCGGCCAGTCCCGACCAGGCATTGACGATACGTGGCGTCTGCGCAAGCCATTCAGCCGGCAAGCGCTTGCGGCCGCTTAGCATGGGATGGATCAGGTTTTCGCGCTTGACCAGCAGGTAGAACAACACCGCCGAGATATGGATGGCAACCACCAGCAGCAACAGGTTGAAATTGATCCGATGCACGGTGGTCAACCAGTCACTGGTCGCCTTCGACACCCAAGGATACAACGGCCCCTCGGTCATGATGTCGTCGTTGGCGAACAAGCCGGTACCTGCCTGCACCAGCAGCAACGTCAGCATCACCACGATCGACCACCCCCCCATCGGATTGTGGCCCAAATAATGTGGTGTCTCGCCCCGCAGCAAGGCTTTGGCATACTCCAGCATCGCGGCAGGGCGACGGATAAAATTGCCGAAACGAGCCGTTTCGCTCCCCACCATGCCCCAGATCAGGCGGAACAGCACCAGCACCAGCACCCCGTAGCCGCCCCACACATGATAGCTCATGCTGTCACTGCTTTCGGCGCTCCACCACTGGAAGACGACCAGCCCGACCAGGGTCCAATGGAACAATCGGGTCGGTAGATCCCAAACCTCGACGGTTTGCAGAATTTTATTTTGTTCGGACATCGCAGCGCTCCTTGAAATCAATCCATCATGACAAGTCGGTAAATTTCGTTCTTATAGCCTTCCAATTGGAAATGACAATCGAGACCATGGAAAATTGCAATACTTCCGTTGCCTGGCTTGACCTGGAATCGGCGCTTGAGTTACTTTGAGGCCATGAAATACGCGCAATCCCACGAACGGTTTGAACTGCGACTGAGCCGCCCGGCCTCCTGAAGGAGCGCCGGGGTTTGTTGTCGCCGTTCATCACTGTCGACCCTTGAGGATTGCCTCCATGCCTGATTTTCATCAAGCCCGTCCTTTCTTCCGTACCCCTGCCGGGGTTTGCCACCTTCTCCGCGCGTCTGCCCTCTCCCTCGCCCTGCTGCGACTAAGTTGCGGTCGTTGGGCCTAGCGGCGGCCTGACGGCCGGATTCGGGCCGCGTTCTGCTGAAATCCACCGTAAGCCGAATACCGTCGAGAGAGAAATTTGCCATGCGCGTTGACACGACTTCCAAATACCGTCCCTTCCCGCCCGTTCAGTTACCGGACCGGCAGTGGCCATCCCGCACCCTCACCCAGGCTCCGCGTTGGTGCAGCTCCGATCTGCGCGACGGCAATCAGGCCCTGATCGAGCCGATGGACGGCGAGCGCAAGCGCCGCTATTTCGATCTGTTGGTACGGATGGGTTTCAAGGAAATCGAAGTCGCCTTCCCATCGGCCTCCCAGACCGATTTCGATTTCGTGCGCAGCCTGATCGAGGGTCAGCGCGTTCCGGACGACGTCGCAGTCCAGGTGCTGACCCAGGCGCGCGAAGATCTGATCCGCCGCACCTTCGCCAGTTTGAAAGGGGTCAAGCGCGCCATCCCGCATCTCTATAACGCAACCGCGCCGATTTTCCGCGAGGTGGTGTTCGGTCTCGACCGTGCTGGCCTGATCGAGTTGGCCCAATTCGGCGCGCGTCTGTTCGTCGAATGCGCGGCCGAACAGCCGGAGACCGAATGGACCTTCGAATATTCGCCGGAGACGTTCTGCTTCACCGAACTCGATTTCGCCTTGGAGGTGTGCGAGGCGGTGCTGGACATCTGGCAACCCACCCCAGAGCGCAAGGTCATCCTCAACCTGCCGGCGACCGTCGAGGTGGCAACGCCCAATGTCTACGCCGATCAGGTCGAGTGGTTCTGCCGCCATCTCTCGCGCCGCGATGCGGTCATCATCAGTCTGCATCCGCACAACGACCGGGGCACCGCCGTCGCCGCCGCCGAACTGGCGTTGCTGGCCGGGGCCGATCGGGTCGAGGGCTGCCTGTTCGGCAATGGCGAGCGCACCGGTAACGTCGATCTGGTCACCCTGGCCTTGAATTTCTACAGCCAGGGGATCGATCCGGGTCTGGATTTCTCGGCCATGGACGAGATCGTCCATACCGCCGAATACTGCAACCAGATCCATGTGCATCCGCGTCATCCCTATGCCGGCGACCTGGTCTTCACCGCCTTTTCCGGCTCGCATCAAGACGCTATCAAGAAAGGTTTCGCTGCGCAGGAACAACGCTGGACGGGTGGCGACAGTCGCTGGGAAGTCCCCTATCTGCCCCTTGATCCAACCGACTTGGGACGCAATTACGAAGCGGTGATCCGGGTCAACAGCCAATCCGGCAAGGGCGGCGTTTCCTATCTGCTGGAAAAGGATCATGGCTTGCGCTTGCCGCGCCGCCTGCAGGTCGAATTCAGCCGCCACGTGCAGGCCATCGCCGACGCCACCGGCAAGGAATTAACCTCGGCCAATATCTGGACGGCGTTCGAAGCGGAATATCTGCAAGCGACCGAACCGTTCCGCTTCGTCGAACATCGGACCATCCCCGACAGTCACGCCAGCGGATCGCGCAAACTGACCGCCACCATTCGCGAGCGTGGTCAGGAGCGGCTGATTTCCGGCAAGGGCAATGGACCGATCGACGCGTTCATCGACGCTCTGAATCAGCATTGCGGACTGGATCTGCGGGTGGTCGATTACCACGAGCACGCCATCGGCGCGGGAGCCAACGCCACGGCCGTGTCCTATGTCGAAATGCACATGGACGGCGAACCGGCCTCATTGTTTGGCGTGGGCATCGACCACAATATTGTCGCCGCCTCGCTGCACGCCGTCATGAGCGCGGTCAACCGGGCCTTGCGCCAGACAGCAACTGACCAAACGGACCAAATGGACCGAGCGGAGCGAATGCCCCGGATAGCAGGTATGGGCGGCTGACGTTACAACCCGCAGGGATGCGGGTCCGATCAGCGCCCCCTTCCAAATGATGGCCCTATGGGGCGCGATCAGAACAGCGTGGTGCTGGTGGCCGCTGCAATGAGCAGCGGCTTGATATTCTTGGTATAGGCTTCGGAACGCATGGTGCGTAAATACACGACCTGGCTGCCCTTGGTCACGTAGCCATCCCATTCCATGCGAATATCGGCCCCCGGGTCGGTGACCATCTTCCCTCCGGTATGGGTCAGATAGCGCCCCGTGAGTTTGGCAAGCCGTTCGTTGATGGTATCGGCCAAGTATCCATCGCGCATCATGCCGACATTTCGATTGGAATCCACTCCCTTTTCGGTCAGCAAGCCCAGCGAAGGCACGCTGCTGATGTAATCACACCAATAGCAAACTTCGTAATAGGTTTTGAAGAAGCCATCGAACGACTGCATGCTCAGCGTGGGTGGCCTCACGAAAGGCAGCAGTACGAACAATTCGATCAGTTTGCGCTTTATGTCGTTGCTGAATTTGCTATCCCGCACCAGGCCGACAAAAGCTTCATTGATAGAACGGCTGGTCGTCGAATAAAAGGTCGCGAGGTTGTTCTGAAACGCCTGAGCCCCTGTCCAGGACGCGCTGGGATCGCTGGGGGCGGCGGTTTGGACATCGGCGCTCACTTTTTTGACGAAATCGATGCCTGCAGTCACGGTGCCCGTCTGCACTAGGCCCTTTATCTTGTCATCCAGATTGGCCAGAATGAGGTCGGTGACCGAAGCGGATTGCGAAAGAAAATTCTTGACTGCCGATGCCGTATCCGTATTGCTGCCCAGGAAAAATTCGAGTCCCTTGTTACTGGACATGCGGCTGAGCAGTTTGACGTCCTTGAGCGCAGCGGCGCCCATCAGGTCAATGCCTGCAAACAAGACAGACAACACCAAGCCATTGATGGCGTCGATCTTGGCCAAGCGGGCTTCATCTTCCTGTTTACGGCGGGCGGCCTCTTTGAACACATCCTGGATCGTGCTCAGCGTCGCTTCATAGTGGCTACCCAAGGGTCTGACGAAATTATCCATCCAGATGGATTTCTGGTTTTCCAGATCCGTTTGGAACAAGACCGGATTCTTCAGGTAGATGTCTACCTTTTTGCTCATATCGATACTCATCTTGGAAATCCTCGATGGGTTGAGATTCAGGAAGAACTGGATTTTTCGTCAAAATCGATCATGCATCGTTGTCATCCCCCACCGGCGGTCCAGCCGGCAGGGAACAGATTCACGGCGTCGGTTGCCGGAAACTCCAACCGCCCTGGGTAAAGGTAAGCGGACCGGTCCCCACCCCCTTACGCAACAGATTGAGGTGGCCATTCACCTCCTGACCGGTCGCATCGCGCGGCCCCACGGTGGTGACGACACTCGCTGGCGTCATATCCCAACCCCAGACCATCGAACTCCAAATCGTCACCCGCTTTTTCGTCACTACCGCCAGCGATACGACGGCCCGCCAGCGAGTATCGCCCATGGCGGCAGTCGGTGGATTCCGCGACGAATGATCCCGAAATTTCTTGCGCAGATTGGGATCGTTCTTGATTTCGTTATTGGTCCAGTAGAACGGCAGATCGTCATCCGGAGTACAGGCATCCACGCAAAACGGACTGGGATTCGGACCAATCGGTTGATTATGCCGGTACACGGTCTGGACCCAACTCAGTCGCTTGCCCAGTTCACCGTCCCGCTCGACCTCCATCAGTCCGCCATCCGCCTGCTTGCTCAGGGTCTTGGCAGTCACTTTCCAGGGAATCTTCACCATCAGAGTGTCGCCGATTTGAAGATGTTCGGGCACTTTGCGCTTGGCCACCAGTGCAGCATTGCGGGGATCGTCCCAGATCTTGCGCCATTCCGAAGCTTTGTAACCATAGGCCAGCGCCAAACCGGAAACCGTTTCGCCTCTTTCAACCAACACATCTTCATAGAACATGGGACCATCCTCCACTCTCATCATGGTATGCGTGGACGCGCATCGACCCGAACCAACCCTCTCAATCTTGTTCCTGCGGCAGAATCAATCCTGTCCCAGGAAACGATATTTCCCGGTTTCCAAATCGATCTCGCCGTAGGAATGCTTGCAAAACGTCACGATCACCCGACCGGCATCGACCTGCAGATGCCGAACCACCGCTTGGCCGGCCACACAAGAGCCATTGTGGCCGATCACCTCGGTCAGCCAAAGCATGTCGCCATTCTTAGACAGTCCGGCGACATGCCGGCCATCCTTCTCGACCCGGACCGTGATACCCGTTTTGGCATCCTGAGCGGATAGCACCGCTTCGGGATAGGCGCGCAACGAAGCATGGTCGGCATCGATAGCCGGCGCGGCGACAGTCTGGACTGCGCCAATCGTCAACCAAGACGCCAACAGCCAAGCAGTCATGGTGTTCCACATACATCCTCCTGGCGGTCATAGCTGCCGAGCACAGCCATGACCACATTTTGCAAGAAGCGTGACAGGATCATGCGAGCGAAAAAGCGATTAATTTTAATGCGATGATCTGTTTCACCCTCCCATGAGGCCACTTTGGACAGTTTGGTCCGGTCCACGCTGGATCGCATCGTCAATGATCGAGAGGCTCTGCCGCCACTCGCGAAGAACGCCAAATGCTGGTATTCAAACAATCGATGCAGCCCGTCGAACTTCTCGAACAGAAACGGAATTGACCACATCAACCCATGAAATGAGTATATGAATAGAAACATCGATTACCGAAATTAATCATATTTCACACATAAAAGGTACATATAAGCAGTGAGATCAGGCGGGCGACCGACCTAGATCGCTTGGATCATCGGGTTAGGCGGAATGATTTTGTCAATGTACGCGACATGAGTTCGTTTACTACTACGGAGCGGTACAATGGCTCCTCTCCCAACCATGCTTATCAAAAAAGTTGCCCATCGCCATGGCCGATCAAATGTCTTCCGACTCTTCTCAGGCAGCGAGCACTATAAAATTCCCCTCGCCGCTGCCAGTCGATACCGTCAGCCTGCCAACCGCCCTCGATTCCAACAAATTATCGACACCGAGCTTTGTCGTTGGCATCGGCGCATCGGCAGGCGGACTGGAAGCGATAGAACGGCTGTTCAGAGCCATGCCGACGGATACGGGCATGGCGTTCGTGGTCATCCAACACTTATCGCCCGACTTCAAAAGCCTGATGCCTGAGTTGGTGGGGCGCTTCACCACGATGACCGCGATTCCGGTGGAAGACAATGTCGTGGTTCAACCGAACACCATCTACCTGCTGCGCCCCAAGAAGGACATGGTGATCGAAGGCAATCTTCTGATTGCCCACGACCGCCCGATCGAAAAAGCCCTGAGTTTGCCGATCAACACCTTCTTTCGTTCGCTGGCCGCACAATGGCAAGAAAAAGCGATCGCCATCGTACTGTCGGGAACCGGGTCCGACGGCAGCGCCGGAATCATGGATGTGCGTGAAGCCGGCGGGTTGGTGCTGGTCCAGAGCGAACAGACCTCCCGCTTCGACGGCATGCCGCGCAGCGCCATCGAAACAGGCTGCGTCGAAGCCGTCCTCGCGCCGGAGGACATGCCGGCCGCGCTCAAAGCCTATGCGGAAAACCGACTGATTGCCCCGCCATCGACAGTGACCCATATCGGATCGGAACCCGCACCTGGAATTCCGGCGATTCTGCACCGCCTGCGCGAGGTATACGGCATCGACTTCAATTATTACAAACCGAATACCATTACCCGGCGCATCGAACGCCGGGTCGCGCTACATCCCGAGCATATCAGTATCGAGGAATACAGCAACCGTGTAGGACAAGACCCAGCCGAACTGGATCTGCTCTACAAAGATCTGTTGATTGGAGTCACCCGCTTTTTCCGTGATCCTGAAGCATTCAAGGAATTGGAGCACTCCATCGCACCGCAGGTGATAGACCGCGCGTCGGACGATGAAGAACTGAGGCTCTGGGTTTGCGGTTGCTCCACCGGCGAAGAAGCCTATTCCATCGCAATTTTATTCCTGGAAGAACTGGCGGCGCGAGAACGCAGAATTCATCTCAAGGTACTGGCCACCGATCTGCACCGGAAATCCCTGCAGACGGCATCGGAAGGCATTTACCCTGAAAGCAGCTTTTCCGAAATGCCGCCGGAAGTGAAAGAAAAATATTTCCTCGAACTACCGAGCGGCAACTATCGGGTGACGGCTAATCTACGCAAGGTCCTGATCTTTTCCGAGCACAATGTCCTGAAAGATCCGCCCTTTACTCGCATTGACTTGGTCAGCTGTCGCAACCTGTTAATCTATCTCGAGAACGCCGCCCAGATCAGGGCTATTGCCTCTTTTCATTTCGCGCTCAAAATAGGCGGTTATCTGTTCCTGGGCTCCAGCGAGGGATTGGGCGATCTGGCTCCTGAATTCAGCGTGGAAAGCCATCATTGGAAGCTTTATCGCAAGCTGCGTGAGAATCGCCAACTGAATAATCTGCGTCTTCCGCTGATCCATGAGCCGAGACACGCATATCCAGGAATGGCGGCAGCCACTGATTTACGATTGGGACGAGCCTACGAATCCCTACTGGCGCAGTACGTCCCCAATGGAATACTGCTGAATGACCGCAACGAAGCGCTCCATATTTTCGGTACTGCCTCGCGCTATTTATCACCGCCCACTGGAAAAATAAGCTCGGATGTTTTCAGCCTGCTGCAGGGCCATCTACGAATCGCCGCCATGACCGCATTACGCAATGCCCAACAGCAGAATGTTCCCGTCACTTACCGAGGGGTACACCATCGAGTGGGGGATACTGAATGGAATCTCGACATCAAGGTAACGCCTTTACGTGATTCGGTAGCCAATATCACGCATTACATGTTGCAGTTGACTGAAGCCCCCGATCCATTGCAAAAAAAGGCTGAAACCATCGAAACAATCGCCAACGATGATGGAGGATCTCATGCCTCACAGGTCGAGTGGCTAGAGAGCGAATTACAGCGGGCACGGGAATCGCTGCAAAGCACTGTCGAGGAATTGGAAACCAGCAATGAAGAACTACAAGCTACCAATGAAGAATTACTAGCCTCCAATGAAGAATTACAAAGTACCAACGAAGAACTGCATTCCGTTAACGAAGAACTCTATAGCGTCAACGCCGAGCACGAAGCCAAAATCCAGGAACTGAATACCGTCACCAGCGATCTTCATAATCTGATCCGATCAACGGAACTGGCGACTATCTTCATAGACGCCGACTGCGCAATTCGCCTGTTCACACCACTGGCCACGGAAATATTCCCTTTAGTAGCGCATGATATCGGACGCAATCTGCGCCATTTCACGCCAATGTCACCGGACGAACACCTATTCGCTGACATCAAGCAGGCACTGGACGACCGCATCAATGTCGAACGAGTTATTCCATGGTGCGGCGATAAAACATTCCTGCGTCGAATTACTCCCTATCAAGACAATAACAAGATGTTCTCAGGGCTAGTGTTGACCTATGTCGACATTACCCAAACCTCTTTGCTAAGCCGGGAACTCGAGCGGCACCGCAGATGGCTGGAGGTGATCATCTCAAGCAACCCCAGCGGGTTGCTCGCCTGCGACCAGTCAGGCGTCATCATCATGGTTAATCCCGCATTTGAGAAGATGTTCGGTTACACGCAAGGGGAATTGACCGGAAAAACGGTGGAAATACTGTTGCCGGAATCCACGCAAACCCATCATGTGCAATTGAGAAAGCAGTATATGTTGGAGCCCTACAGCCGCTCGATGGGCAGAAACATGGACATGCAAGGGCGTCGTAAAGATGGCGCTCTGTTTCCTATTGAAATCAGCCTAGCGCCGTTCGAGTGCGACAATGAGCGATTCGTCCAAGCCACGGTAGTAGATACCACTGAGCGCACTCAACAAACCAAGGAGTTGGACGCATACCGCAATCGCCTGGAGGAACTGGTTGAGAGTCGAACCCGTGAACTGGAAAGCGCCAAATTAGCAGCCGAAGCTGCCAACCGTACCAAAAGCACATTCTTGGCCAACATGAGCCACGAAATCAGGACACCGCTGAACGGCATCCTCGGCTTCGTCCACTTGCTGCGTAGCAATGCGACACCAGAGCAACGGGAGAAGCTCGACAAGATCGTGAGATCCAGTAACCATCTGCTGTCTCTCATCGATGATATCCTAGATCTCTCGAAAATTGAGATTGGCAAACTTTCCTTGCGAAATATCAATTTTTTCCTGCCCAACGTGATACATGCAGCGTTGGATATCATCCGTGAATCGGTAACAACCAAGGGAATCAAATTACTGGTTCAATTGTCTGGTTTGCCGAAACATCTGTGCGGCGATCCGACTCGGCTCTTGCAGGTTCTGGTCAATTATTTGGGCAATGCAGTCAAATTCACCGAGCGCGGCAATATCACTCTCAAAGGTCGAGTCCTCGAAGAAACGCAGACCGATTATCTCATTCGTTTCGAAGTGAGCGATACCGGCATCGGCATGACCCAAGAGCAGCAGAAACGAATCTTTGCAGTCTTCGAACAAGCCGATGGTTCGATCAACCGTAAATATGGCGGAGCCGGTTTAGGATTGGCGATCAACCGGCACATCGCGCGGCTGATGGGTGGCGAAGTCGGCGTCGAGAGCACGCCAAAACAAGGCAGCACTTTTTGGATCACGATGCGGATGGACAAAAATCTCTCAGGAACCGTCGAAACGAAGGCTCAATCGATAGAGGAAACGAAGAGCGCTATTCGTCTTCTATCCGCGCATTATGGAAAACGGATACTGCTGGTCGAGGATGATCCTATCAACCAAGAAGTGGCGCGACTGGTCCTGGAGCAAGAGTCCCTGCATCCGGATGTCGCTAGCAATGGCATTGAGGCCGTACGCATGGCGATGCAGAATCAATATGATTTGGTGTTAATGGATATTCAAATGCCTGAAATGGATGGTTTTGAAGCAACCCAAGCAATTCGTAAACTCAAAGATTACGCCTCGGTACCTATTATCGCAATGACCGCAAACGCCTTCGACGATGATAAAAATCAATGTCTTTCCGCAGGTATGAATGATTTCATAGCGAAACCGGTTGTTCCAGAACTCTTGTTCGAAGTTCTGAATCGATGGCTATGAGCATGATGCATTCACAAAAAAGAGAGCGCTTTCATAAACCCAAAGCCCCGATGGTTCAGGCCGAAGATCATCGACAAAAACCATCGGGAATCGTCATTCAAACCTTCACGATTATTGCTTGACAGCCTCGACTGCGATATCGATCCGCACCTCATCGCTCACATTCGGTGCGTACTTATCGACGTTGAACTCGGAGCGCTTGACCACGGTATGGGCATTCGCGCCGATGGCGTCCTTCTGCAGCATCGGATGCGGCATGGCCTTGAACGAGGTCACGGTCAACGTCACCGGCTTGGTCACTCCCTTCAGAGTCAGCTCACCCTCGATCTTCACCGGCTTGTCGCCTTCGAAAATCACCTTGCTGGATTTGAAGGTGGCCGTGGGATATTGGGCCGTATCGAGAAAATCCGGCCCCTGAATATGCTCGTCCAGGGTCGATCCGGTATCCACCGACTTGGTGTCGATCACGATATCGACCGAACCGGTCTTGGCCACTGGGTCATAAACGATGGTGCCGGTCGTTTTGTTGAAACGGCTCAACTGGGTCGAAAACCCAAAGTGGCTATACGAAAAACGTGGGTAGGTATGATTGCCGTCCACGACATAGGTCGCCGGGGCCGCCAATGCGGGATGAATGGTCGCCAGCGTGGCAGCTAAGGTCAAAGCGCTTGCAAATACAGTCAGCTTCTTCATGAGATTCTCCAGTAACAAGTTAAGAAAAGAATTCGCCGCAAAAAGCGGCCATATCGAACAATCGATGGAACAATTTGCAGATGAGTCGCGATCCGCCGCCACGATCACTCGTCTGCCTGGGGGCGAAAGGTGTAGGCATCCATGGCGATCACGTAATCGTCGATTCCGGTATGAAAGCGCTCGATCCGATCGCCGTCGCCCGCCGCGCCGAGCGCCACGTACAACGGCAACAAGTGATCTTCGGTCGGATGAGCCCGGACGGCGTCCGGCGCTTGTCGGCGGTAATCCAGCAACGCCGGGAGATCGTGCGCATTCAGACGACCGGCGATCCAGTCGGTGAATCTGCGCACGTACTCCGGCGTCTGCCCGCCATGCCGCCAGGCCAGCTGAAAATCGCGCAGGTTATGGGTGATGTTGCCGGACCCAATCACCAGGAAGCCGCGAGCCGTCAGCGGAGCCAGCGCCCGACCCAAGCGCCAGGCGGCTTCGGGACCACCCTGGCTTTGGATCGACAGTGGAATCACCGGCGTGTCGGCATCGGGGAACATCAGGCGCAAGGGAATCCAGGCCCCATGATCGAGCCCACGTTGCTCGTCCCGCTGGACCGGTAGATCAGCCGCCGCAATCGCCGCAAACACCTCCTGAGCAGCCTCGCGACAACCAGTGGCCGGGTAACGCAACGCATAGAGCTCTTCCGGAAATCCCCAGAAATCGTGGATGGTCTCCAGCCGATCGGCAAAGCCGACGGTTGGGATCGCGGTATCCCAGTGCGCGCTGACGATCACGATCGCGCGCGGTCGCGACAGGGTCCGCGCCACATTCACCAACGCCGCGCCCGCGGCCCCAGGCCGCAGCGCGAAAGTCGGCGCGCCGTGCGGAACGAACAAAACGGGTTGGGTTGACAACATGGCAGCTTCTCCGAAAACGAATGGCTGCAGTGTAATCTTCCCGATTGGCGCGAAATAGCCGACAATCCGCAAATCTTTATTGCTAGATCAGCAACAATGGACCGACTGGAAGCGATGGCGCTCTTCGTCCGGGTGGCAGAGCGGGGCAGCTTCGCCGCCGCCGCCGAACAGCTCGGCGTAGCGCGTTCGGTGGTTACCCGGCAAATCGCGGCCCTGGAAAAACATCTCGGGGTCAAGTTGATGGCGCGCAGCACCCGCCGACTGACGTTGACCACCGCCGGGGCTGCCTATCTGGAACAATGCCGGGTGATCCTGAATCTGGTGGAGGCGGCCGAAACCGATGTCGCGGCTCACCACCTGACGCCGCGCGGGCATCTGCGCCTCGGTCTGCCGCTGGTGTTCGGGCTGAAGCGCCTATCGCCTCTGCTGCTGGAATTCAGCCAGCGTTACCCGGCCATCAGTCTGGACATGGACTACACCGACCGCCAGTTGAATCTGATCGAGGAAGGCTTCGATCTGTCGATTCGCATCACCGATCGGCTGGAGCCCGGCGACATCGCTCGCAAGCTGGGCAGTTGTCGCGTGCATACGGTCGCATCACCCGACTACCTGGCGCGGCATGGCCGCCCAAACCACCCTGCCGAGTTGCGACATCATGAGTGCCTGGCCTACACCGGCGATGCCTCCAATACCACTTGGTGGTTCCAGGTCGAGGGGCGACTGCAGCCGGTCTACGTGCACAGCCGATTCAGCGCCAACAATGGCGAAGCCCTGATCGACGCCGCCGCCGCCGGACTGGGCATCGCCCTGCAACCGGACTTCATTGCCGAATCCGCGCTGACGGTCGGGACGGTCGAGGCTATCCTGGAAGCCTTCGCCCCACCGGCCCTGGGCATCTACGCCCTGCTCCCCAGCAACCGCTATCTGCCCTACCGGGTTCGGGTCCTGATCGATTTCCTGGCGGAGCGGCTGCGAACCGCCGATCCCGGCGCGGGATGACCGGCTGACGAATCCACGCCGGTCGCCGACTCGCCCCCCTGTGAGGATGGCTCATCCAGGGTCGGCGCGATGGAACTTCGGCAGCCGGATACCGTCTCCATCGATATTCCCAACCGCCTTTCATGGGCGGCTGCACCAGGAACCGCTGCCCCCGGCCACCGCAACCGACGAGGCGCATTGTCCCAACCGCCTGGATATCTTCCAGTGCCTCCAGATTCACGGTTCCTGTCGCCAGTCTTGCAAACCTTGTCCCGACCCCCGATGCAGCGACATCGCCCATCACCGCCAGGTCGGACCATCCACAGACCCATCGCCTGTCTGGAGAGCCCTGATCATGATCAAAACGCTTGGCTATGCGGCCCATAGCGCGACCACCCCGTTGGATCTGTTCCACTTCGAGCGGCGCGAACCCGGCCCGCACGATGTGCAGATCGAAATTCTCTACTGCGGCGTATGCCATTCCGACATCCATACCGTCCGTGATGAATGGCATGGCGCGGTATATCCGGTGGTGCCGGGCCACGAAATCGTCGGTCGGGTCACCCAGGTCGGCAACGCGGTCAAGACCTTCAAGGAAGGCGATCTGGCCGGCGTTGGCTGCATGGTCGATTCCTGCGGAACCTGCCCCGACTGCCAGGAGGGTCTGGAACAGTACTGTCCGACCTTCACCCTGACCTACAACAGCCCCGACCCGCACACCGGCAAAATGACCTACGGCGGCTATTCCAACCGGATCGTGGTCGACGAGCGCTTCGTGCTGCACATCTCCGACAAGCTGGATCTCGCCGCGGTCGCGCCGCTGCTCTGCGCCGGCATCACCACCTATTCGCCGTTGCGGCAGTGGAAGGTAGGCAAAGGGCAGAAAGTCGGCGTGGTCGGTCTGGGCGGACTGGGTCACATGGGCGTGAAGCTGGCCCATGCCATGGGCGCTTACGTGGTGATGTTCACCACCTCGCCGGGCAAGACTGCGGACGCCCATCGGCTGGGGGCCGACGAGGTGGTGGTGTCGAAGAACCCCGATGAGATGAAGCCGCATCTGGGCAGCTTCGACTTCATCCTCAACACGGTGGCTGCGCCGCACAGCCTGGACGCCTATCTCGAGCTGCTCAAGCGCGACGGCACCCTGTGCCTGGTCGGCGCGCCAGAGAATCCCCATCCATCGCCGAACGTCTTCAATCTGATCTTCAAGCGCCGCCGGCTGGCCGGTTCGCTGATCGGAGGCATTCGGGAAACCCAGGAAATGCTCGATTTTTGCGCCGAACATGGCATCGTCTCCGACATCGAACTCATCCCGATTCAGAAGATCAACGAAGCCTATGAGCGCGTGCTGCGCAGCGATGTGAAGTACCGCTTCGTCATCGACATGGCCTCGCTGCAGCCCGAATCGGCGGCGGCCAGCTGAGACAGTCGGCCCGACAGTCGGACTCGACCCGTCCCGCATCCCCTCTCGACCACGCCCATGTCGGTTCGAGAGGGGCATTGTCCACTCCACATTCCTAGCTCGAAAACGGCATTCAGACCGAGCCGGGACGCTTGGCGCGTCGAGTCGGCGTGGCGGTCCAGGGGTCGTCCGGCCAGGGATGCTTGGGATAACGCCCTTTCAGCTCCTTTTTGACCTCGCTGTAGGTCCGCTCCCAGAAGCCCCGTAAATCCTGGGTCACCTGGATCGGACGCTGGGCCGGCGACAGCAGGTGCAGCAGCACCGCAATCCGTCCGGCCGCGATGCGCGGAGTGTCGGCCAACCCGAACAGCTCTTGCAGTTTCACCGCCAGCACCGGCGGTTGACCGGGCGTGTATTGCAGACGCAAGCGGGAGCCGCTGGGGACCGGCAAATGGGTCGGAGCCAACTCGTCCAATTGCGTCCGCAGGCGGCCATCGAGCAAGCCGTGCAGCGCTGCGGCCAAATCCAGCCGCGCCAGATGCTCGCGCCGGCTGATGCCATCCAGCCAGGGCGCCAACCATTGTTCCAGCCATTCATGCAACCAGGTATCGCTCACATCCGGCCACCCCTGTTCGGGAAACCAGGAGCGCAGCGAGGACACCCGCGCCTGCCAGTCGCGCAGCTCGCGGGTCCACGGCAGGCTGTCGATCCCCATGCGGCGAACGCCGTTCAACATGGCCTGGCGCAGGGATTCCGGGTCCGCTGCGGCCAACGGCGCGCTGGCGAGAACCAAAGCACCCAAGCGCTGCTCGCGGCGCACCATGACCGCTTCCTGGCGCTCGTCCCAGTCGACCTCGGCCACGGTTCGCACCCGGGCAGCCAACTGCAAAATCAGCGCATCCGGGCTGACCGGCGCAGCCAGCCAGATCCGGCCCTCACTGGCTCCGGCATCCAATTGCGCCACGGCCAACCAAGCGTGCTTGCACAATGGATCGCCATCCACCAGACGCACCCCCCGGCCGCTGGCCAATTGATAGCGGCCACCGCTTCCTTCGCGGCGACGGGCAACCCGGTCGGGATAGGCCAGGGCCAGCAACAGACCCAGCGCGGTCGAATCCGGCCAGCTCTCCACACCCTTTTCGGTGGCCTTCAGCACAGTCCGCCAGCGCTGCGCCATCCGATCGACGCGAGCGCAGGCAGCGGGATCGGCCTGCCAGCGCCGTGCACCATCGCGGCCAGCGCGGCGAAACGCCCGCAACGCATCCAGGCGCACGGCGAAATCGCTGCCGTAGGCATGCTCGCCCCGCAGCAGGTCGCGCTCCTCCAGCAGCGCGGCGACATCGGCCGCCACCGCACCCAGCCCGAGTGCTGCACCGCGCCGCAGCAGATGGGCCAGGCGGGGATGGGTCGGCAGTTCAGCCAGCGCCTGTCCGGTCGGGGTGATGCGGCCATGCTCGTCCAGCGCTTCCAAGTCGACCAACAGCGCCTGGGCCTGGGCCAATGCGCCAGGCGGCGGTGGATCGAGCCAGGATAGGGTCTGGGCATCGTTCACGCCCCAGCGCGCCAATTCCAGCGCCAGCGACGCCAGATCGGCTTCGAGGATTTCGGCGACCCGACGAGGGCGCAGCCGTGTGTGCGCAGCCTCGCTCCACAGGCGATAACAGGTTCCCGGTCCGAGTCGCCCCGCCCGACCGGCACGCTGGTCGGCCGCATCGGCGGATACCCGCACCGTGTCCAGCCGGGTCAGGCCGCTGCGCGGATCGAATCGCGGCACGCGGCTCCAACCAACGTCGACCACCACGCTCACGCCTTCGATCGTCAAGCTGGTTTCGGCGATGTTGGTGGCCAGCACGATCTTGCGACGGCCCCCGGGATCGGGCTGGATGGCGCGCTGCTGGGCATCGCCGGACAAGTCGCCATGGAGCGGAATCAGCGCCAGTCCGGCTCCCGCCGGTTCCGCCGCCAGCCGCTGCTGCAGTCGGCGGATTTCATCGCCGCCCGGCAAGAACACCAGAAGATCGCCGGCATGGCGATCCAAGGCGGTCAGCACGACGCGAACCGCGACATTGAGATCCAGACCATCGGGATCGCGCGCCAGATAATGCCGAGTCACCGGATAGGCGCGGCCTTCGCTGGTAACGATGGGGGCATCGCCCAACAAACGGGCCACGGCCGCGCCATCCAACGTCGCCGACATGACCAGCAGGCGCAGATCGGGACGCAGACCTTGCTGGCTGTCCAAGCACAGCGCCAGCGCTAGATCGGCCGACAGGCTGCGCTCGTGGAATTCGTCGAAGATCACCAGCCCCACGCCATCCAGGGCGGGATCGCGCTGCAGGCGACGGGTAAGAATGCCCTCGGTCACCACTTCGATGCGCGTTCGCGAGGACACTCGGCGCTCGAACCGAATCTGGTATCCCACCGTCTCGCCAACCGCCTCGCCCAACAATTCGGCCATCCGGGCAGCCGCGGTCCGGGCCGCCAGACGCCGTGGCTCCAGGATCAAAATGGACTGCCCGGCCAACCATGGCTCGGCCAATAGCGCCAGCGGCGTCCCGGTGGTCTTGCCGGCCCCAGGCGGTGCTTGCAGCACCAGCGCAGTGGAAACACGCAGCGCGGTTCGGATCGCCGGCAGCGCCGATTCGATCGGCAGAGCAGGCTGGCAGGATCGCTGTAGCAGAATAGTTTCGGTCACGGCCGGTTACGAAATGGGGATGAGATTGCGTATGCTGTTATCCGCTGGCGATGCCGCGTGCATTTGCCCATCGCTTTGGCTATGGTTGGCAAACTTGCCTGCGGTTGGACGACCTTGCGCACTGATTGACACCAAAGCTGTCCATCATACGTCCGGCACCTTTTGACCACAGCATCGACACGGCGCGGCTGGCACGATTCACGCATGATCGCTGCTATCAGGATCGGCGGCGACGCCGATCGATGGGGGCTGTGCGCTGGCCTGCACGGTTGGCGTCACAGACAGGAACTACCGACCACCGCGTGGGATTTTGCCGGAATGCCGGAAATTTCGCACCGACAAACTCGGAATTACCGGCTAAGCACACCATCTAAAGTCTAGAAAAGCCAAGAGATGAGAGCCACTTAACCACAATTTGTTGTTTATATACTGCTTATTGTGGCCAACTTGATACTTTATTGGTATAATCGATACGGTTCGATATGTCAATCGCAAGTCTTAGGTCAATCGCTACCATGTCCAAGCGAATTGTTGTATCCCTATGGTTTTGTACGCTCCTGTGCGCCTGCGCGCTGAACACCGGATCGGTGGAAGCGCAAGTGGCCACCACCCACCAAACTCCGGCAGCGTCCGAGGTTGATCCTCGCAACTTGACCGAAGCGACCGCAACCCCGACCGTGGCCAGCCTGAGCAGCCAGGAGTCGGCTGTCGAGGATGAGGAACCTCAGTCGGCTGCTACCGTCCAGGAAACTCCGTCGTCGGAGCCGGTCGCGACGCCCACAGCGCCCGCCCTGCCCCCCTGTCCCGACGCCAATGGCTCGCTTCAAAACCAGATCGCGGGGCAAATTTGCCAACGGATCCGCACCGAGCCGCCGCCGACCGTCCTGAAGGTCGACAACCGCGATTTGCGCATGATGGAGTATTTGATTCCGTTCTATACGCAGCGCGATTATCGAGCGGGCTGGTTCGATGCCGAAGGCAAGCCCCTGCCCGCCGCCAACGAATTGCTGAAGGCCCTGGGCGAAGCCGATCGCGAAGGACTGCAAGCTTCCGACTATGACCGGGCACAGCTGCGGAAACTGCTCGATGGGCTCCAGAAAGGCAACGGTTCGCCGGACGCCAGACAACTGGCCAACGCCGATCTGTCGCTCACCGACACCTACCTGAAATACGCCTCCAACCTGCTGTCGGGCCGCCTGTCGCCTCGCAAGGTCGATCCCGACTGGGCGATCAAGCCCCGCTCCCGGAATCTGGCCAACGATCTGCAGGAAGCCCTGGCCAGCGGCCAGATCGCCGAATCGCTCCGGGCGCTGTCGCCGAAAAGCAAAGGCTATGCCCAACTGCGCGAAGCGTTGCAGCGCTATCGGAAGGTCGAACAGCAAGGCGGCTGGCCGATGGTGGCCAGTTCCGGCCTGGCCTCAGGCGCGCAAGGCCCACAGGTGCGGGCTTTGCGGACGCGACTGCAGGCCAGCGGCGACCTGAGCGGGGGCGACGCCGACAAGGGCGGGTACGACAAGGCGGTGGCCGATGCGGTGCGGCGCTTCCAGAAACGGCATGGGCTGCCGGAAACCGGTGCGGTCAACGCCGCCACCCAGGCCGCGCTGAACGTGCCCGTATCCGAACGGATCCGCCAAGTCGAGCTGAACATGGAACGCTGGCGCTGGCTGCCGGACGACTTCGGATCGCGCTACATCCTGGTCAATATCCCCAGCTTCAAGATGAGCGTATTCGAAAACGGCAAACTGGTGATCGAATCGAAGGTCGTGGTCGGCCGGGAAGAGCGTCAGACTCCGACCTTCACCGCCAACATGGCTTATCTGGTACTGAGCCCGAAATGGTACGTGCCCCGCTCCATCGCGGTGAAGGACAAACTGCCGCAGCTCAAGCGCAATCCCAATGCCTTGGCCAAGCAAAACATCCGGATCTACGATAGCGCCGGGCGACCGGTCAATCCGAGCTCGGTGAATTGGAAGGCGGTCAGCGCCAACAATTTCAGCTACCAGTTGCGCCAGGATGCCGGTCCCCGCAATGCGTTGGGCGGGATCAAGTTCATGTTTCCGAATCCCTACAACGTCTACCTGCACGACACGCCCTCGCGGGAGTTGTTCAGCCGCAACCAGCGCACCTACAGTTCCGGCTGCATTCGCATCTCCAACCCCGTGGAGCTGGCCGAGTATCTGCTCAAGCACGATCAACGCTGGAACCACGATACGATTCTGGCGGCGTCCACCAGCGGCAAGCAACGCGTGGTCAACCTGCCACAACAGGTGCCGGTCTATCTGCTGTACTGGACGGCCTGGGTCGATGAAAACGGCCAGCTCCAGTTCCGGGACGACATCTACAAGCGCGACAAACCGCTGGTCCGAGCCTTGTATCAGGACGACGCCGGAATCAAGAGCAGCAAAGGCGCCTAGTCGATCTGGTCATTACCCCGATCCCCCGGCTGTCATGGTCGGGGGATTTTCATTTTCTGCGCAGGTGACGACGAATGCGGGTGGCATTGGGCGTACAGTACGACGGCTCGGCGTTCCGGGGTTGGCAGACCCAGCAAGCGGGAGTACGGACCGTGCAGAGCTGTCTGGAGCAGGCTCTGACCCAGGTCGCCCACCATCCGGTGCGGCTGATCTGCGCCGGGCGCACCGACGCCGGCGTCCACGGCGCAGGTCAAGTGGTGCATTTCGACACCACGGCGGTCCGCTCGACCCGCGCCTGGGTTTTGGGAGGCAACGCCAACCTGCCCGAAGACGTCAGCCTGATCTGGGCCTGCGAAACGCCGGACGATTTTCATGCCCGTTTTTCGGCACTGGCTCGCCGCTACCGCTATCTGATCTTCAACCACGCCTGTCGCTCGGCCTTGTGGCGGCAGCGGGCGACCTGGTGTTACCAACCGCTGGACGCGGCGCGCATGCAGGAGGCGGGACAGTGGCTGGCCGGCGAGCACGATTTCAGCTCGTTCCGCGCCGCCGAATGCCAGGCCCGGCACCCGATCCGGGAAATCCGGGAATTGACGGTGCAACGTCGGGGAGATGGGGTGGTGCTGGACATTGAAGCGAACGCCTTTCTGCACCACATGGTGCGCAACATCGCCGGCGTGCTGATGGCGATCGGCATGGGCGATCGCCCTACCGAATGGGCGCGCGAGGTATTGGAGCGGCGCGATCGGACCCAGGCTGGGGTGACTGCAGCGGCGGCGGGCCTGTATCTGGCCAAGGTGCGCTATCCCGAACGCTTCGGCCTACCGGAAACGACGCCGGTCATGCCGGATTTCAGCGGTTGAACGTCCCGTTCACACCAACACCAGATTGTCCCGATGGATCAGTTCCGGATCGTCCACATGCCCCAGCAAGGTTTCGATGCGGCGGGTGGTCTTGCCAATCAGCAGCAGGGCCTGTTCGGTATCGTAATTCACCAGCCCGCGGGCGACTTCCACCCCACCGGGATCCAGACATGAGACCAGGTCGCCACGCACGAAACGTCCTTCGATCGCGGTGACCCCCACCGGCAGCAGGCTCTTCCCAGCCGCCCGCACCGCCCGCACCGCGCCGGCGTCCAGATGCAGGCGGCCTTTGACCTGCAACTGCACCGCCAACCATTGCTTGCGCGCCACCAGCGGGGTTTGACTGGGACGCAGCAGGGTGCCCAGTGGCCTGCCGGCCGCCACCTGCCGCAACACTTCCGGCTCGCGGCCCCAAGCCAGCAGGGTGAAAGCCCCGGAGCGGGCCGCCTTGGCTGCCGCATGCAATTTGGTCATCATGCCGCCGCTGCCCAGCGCGCCGGCTCCGCTGGCCATCGCCGTCAGCGCTGCATCGCCGGCCCGCCCTTCGCTGATCAATCGGGCGTCGACGAACTGGCGCGGATTCTTGTCGTATAGGCCCTGCTGGTCGGTGAGGATGACATACAGCTCGGCCTCGACCAGATTGGTCACCAACGCCCCCAGGGTATCGTTATCGCCGAAGCGGATCTCCTCGAAAGCGACCGTGTCGTTTTCGTTGATGACCGGCACCACTCGCAGCCGCAGCAAGGTCCGCAGGGTATTGCGGATATTGAGATAGCGGTGACGATCGGAGGCGTCCTCATGGGTCAACAGAATCTGCGCGGTTTGGATGCCGTGGCGCTCGAACGCCGATTCCCAGGCTTGCACCAGCCCCATCTGTCCCACCGCCGCCGCCGCCTGCAAATCGGCCAGCGCAGTGGGCCGCTGTTGCCAGCCCAGCCGCCGCATTCCTTCGGCCACCGCACCGGAGGTCACCAGCAACACTTCCCGTCCGGCCTGGTGCAATTCGGCCATCTGCGCCACCCAAGCGTCGATGGAAAAATTATCCAGTCCCTGCCCGTCATTGGTGATCATGGCGCTGCCGATCTTGATCACCCAGCGCTGCGCTGCGCCTAACTGTTCACGTGTCTTGTCGAGCATCGCTCGTTTCATCCTCCGGCGGCGCGGGCTGGTTCGGCGACGCCGCAAGCTCCGCCCGCCGCCGTTCCTCCAGCCGCTCCATCACCGCCTGCATCAAGATTTCGGTGCCCTCGCGCTCGGCAGCCGAGATGGCGAACACCGGCCCGCGCCAGTCCAGGACCGTCACGATCTCGGCTACCCGCGCCGCGCGTTGTTCGGCTGGGACCAGATCGAGCTTGTTCAGCACCAGCCAGCGCTCGCGTTCGGCCAATTCGGCGTCGTACTTAGCCAATTCGCCCAGGATGATCCCGACGTCCCGCACCGGATCACCGCTGTCGCTATAGGGCGAGACATCGACCAGATGCAACAGCAACCGGGTGCGGGCCAGATGGCGCAGAAACTGGATGCCCAGCCCGGCTCCCTCGGCCGCACCCTCGATCAAGCCGGGGATGTCCGCCATCACGAAGCTGTGCAGCGGCCCGACCCGGACCACGCCCAGGTTGGGATGCAAGGTGGTGAAGGGATAGTCGGCAACCTTGGGCCGAGCGGAGGATACGGCGCGGATCAGGGTGGATTTGCCGGCATTGGGCATCCCCAGCAGCCCGACATCGGCGATCACCTTCAATTCCAGGCGCAGATTGCGCGCTTCGCCCGGCGTACCCGGTTTGAATTGACGCGGTGCGCGATTGGTGCTGCTCTTGTAGCGGGTATTGCCGAGGCCGTGAAAACCACCGCGGGCGGCCAGCAGACGCTGGCCGGATTGGACCAGATCGCCGATCAGCTCACCGGTATCGGCATCGTAAACGGCGGTGCCGACCGGAACCGCAATGACCAAATCCGCGCCGCTGCGCCCGGTGCAGTCGCTGCCCATGCCTTTCTGGCCATGCTCGGCCTCGAACCGCCGGGTGAACCGATAGTCGACCAGGGTATTGAGTTCGGCATCAGCCGCCAGGTAAATGCTGCCACCATCGCCGCCGTCGCCGCCGTCGGGACCGCCAAAAGGAATGTATTTCTCGCGCCGGAAACTGACGCAACCGTCGCCGCCGTTGCCGGCCTCGACCCGAATGATGACTTCATCGACGAATTTCATAGCGCCTTCCTCGAACCGGGGACAAAACAAAAGCCCCAAGCGGGGCTTTCTTGCAGTGCACCCGGACTAGCGGCGATTCATTGTACCGCCGGGTAGACACTCACATACTTGCGACCGAGAGGCCCCTTGGTCTCGAAGGTCACCAGACCCTCGGCCATGGCGAACAGGGTGTGATCCTTGCCGCAGCCGACGTTCTGTCCTGGATAGAACCGGGTGCCGCGCTGCCGCACGATGATGTTGCCGGGCAGCGCCAACTGACCACCGAACAGCTTGACGCCAAGCCGTTGCGCATGGGAATCGCGACCGTTGCGGCTGCTGCCGCCTGCTTTTTTGTGTGCCATGGCTCTCAGTCCTCTTGGATCGGGGCCGTTTTGTCAAGCAGCGCTGGCTGACCGACCAGCCCGCTGATGCCGGCGATCTTCAGCTCGGTGTAGGATTGCCGGTGGCCCTGGGTCTTGAAATAGTGTTTGCGGCGCCGGAACTTGATGATCCGGACCTTCGGGCCACGGCCCTGCGATTTGACGGTGGCCGTCACCCGGGCGCCGGCGATATAGGGCGCACCGACCGTGACCTGCTCGCCGTCGGCGACCATCATCACCGTGTCGAACTCCACGGAAGCGCCTTCCTCGACTTCGAGCTTCTCGACCTTGAGGGTCTGACCCTCGGCCACCCGGTACTGTTTGCCCCCGGTTTTGATGACAGCGTACATTGATGAACTCTCCAAAAACGACTCGTCCGTCCCGAACTAAAGGGGATGGATTGTAACGGCCGGAGCGTTCAAGGTCAAACGTATCATACGGTTTCAGCGACGCCGGAGCCCCTGCCTTGACCCTGACTCTGCCAATCCGTAGCATGGCGGGCGTTCTCTTTCAACCGGCTCGACTCTATGGACATTGAACGGATCCGCGCCCCGATCGCCGACGACCTTCAGGCCGTCAATGCCCTGATTCGCCAACAGCTTCACTCCGATGTGGTGCTGATCAACCAGCTGGCCGGTTATATCATCGACGGCGGCGGCAAGCGGCTGCGCCCCCTCACCGTGTTGCTGTCGGCGCGCGCCTGCGGCTATGCCGGCGCTGCCCATATCAATGCTGCGGCCATCATCGAATTCATCCATACCTCCACCTTGCTGCACGATGACGTGGTGGACGAGTCCAGCTTGCGGCGCGGGCGAGAAACGGCCAACGCCATCTGGGGCAATCAGGCCAGCGTGCTGGTCGGCGACTTTCTCTATTCCCGCTCGTTCCAGATGATGGTCGGCATCGGCAGTATGCGGGTCATGGAGATCCTGGCCGACACCACCAACACGATCGCCGAGGGCGAGGTGTTGCAGCTGCTCAACGTGCACGATCCCGACACCACCGAAGAGCGTTATATGGCGGTGATTCACTGCAAGACCGCCAAGCTGTTCGAGGCCGCCGCGCAACTGGGAGCGGTGTTGACCGATCGACCGCGCGACGAGGAATTGGCGCTGGGCCGCTATGGGATGCACTTGGGCACCGCCTTCCAGTTGATCGACGATGTGCTGGACTACAGCGCCTCCAGCGCCGAACTCGGCAAGAACATCGGCGACGATCTGGCCGAGGGTAAACCGACCCTGCCGCTGATCCATGCCATGCGTCACGGCACGCCCGAGGAAGTGCGGATCATCCGCGAGGCGATCGAACAGGGTGGGCTGGAGCACATCGACGTCGTCAGCCGGACTATTGAGTCCACCGGCGCGCTGGACTATACTGCGCGTCTTGCCGCTGAGGAGGCCGAGCGCGCCATCACCCAACTGGGGGCGTTGCCCGATTCGCCCGCCAAGGATGCCTTGGTGG
>Ga0116181_1000110_pt1 | contig 68779 bp, 53 predicted proteins | sample AD_UKC075_MetaG_FD_89752 | JGI IMG/M metagenome (GOLD analysis project Ga0116181, IMG submission 89752) | Active sludge microbial communities of municipal wastewater-treating anaerobic digesters from USA - AD_UKC075_MetaG | ecosystem: Engineered > Bioreactor > Anaerobic > Digestate | place: USA... | reverse complement strand
GCAACTGCTGGCGGCGATGTTCTGTTACCAATTGCTGCTGCGCTACAACCGCTTCTGTGGCCACCGCGACGGTCAGGTCAACTGGATCCTGGATGCATTATGAGACAGGCTGCTTGAGCCGTGGCACCGACGTCTCGCCAGCACAGGCGGGCGGGCATCTTGCCCGCCTTTCTCATTTCAAAATGGGGGCAGGCATTTTGTCCGGGAAGCGGCGGCACCAGCCTTTGGCCGAGCACCCAACCGGGCCACCACAGGCAGCGCGAAACTCACCTGTCAGAAAGAGCGTTCGTCCCCCCTGCCGCCGGCTGTGGCGCAAGCGATCTGGACAACGACAATGATGTGGATCAGTCCGACTTCGGCCTCCGGCAGCGCCGCTGCGGCGGCGCGGACCAGTCCGGGAACTCGGCGTGTCTGGAATGATTCGAAGCCCGGCGGCGTGCGCCTTTGGCCGGCCTACTTCTTGTCCTTGTAATAGGCGGCGTTGATCTCGATAAATCGCTGCCACTCTTCGGGCAGATCTTCTTCGGGGAAGATCGCCTTCACGGGACATTCATCAACACACAGTCCGCAATCGATACAGGTATCCGGATCGATATAGAGCATTTCGGCAGTGGCGAATTCGGGCTCCTCTTTCGTGGGATGGATGCAATCGACAGGGCAGACCGCCACGCACGCGGTGTCTTTCGTACCAATGCACGGCTCGGCGATGTAGTGAGACATTCGTACCTCCTCTCATATTTCTGCCCGGACACGCCCATTATAGCGCGTGACGAGAGATTATATTGGCCGAGCTCGACTGGACAAGAGTTTGCAGCCGGGGCCGGCTGATGCCGCGAACCCCGGCCTTTGAAAAGGTATCCGCCCGCAGGCGCTTCCCGGTCCGGGACCTGCATGTCCTACCGTGCCGGTCCCCTTCTGAAGGATCGAACCGACAGCCCGGCAGCAAAGGTTTTGGGAGCGGGCGGCCGGCCGGCAGGCAGCCAATCAATTGCGCGGGTTTCGCCGGGCATCAGGTCGAAGAAATTATCCGAGAAACGCCCCTCCCATCGCTCCGCCGTGAGGCAGACAGCCCGGGCCGGACAGCGGGCGGTGAGTTCGATTTTCAAGCCGGCCTCGCCCCGCCGGACGGCAACACGAATGCCGGGATCGGGCCAATCCATGTACTTGCCGGGAGCAAAGTAATGGAAGTTCTCGGAGAGGGTTTCCTTGCCGCGGCTCATGCGGACATGGACCAACTCGTATTCGGGGCGGGAGAGCCCCAGGACACGAGGCTGAAGCGTTGCGACGCGTCGGGATCCGTTGGCGGGCAGACGAGTCTCAAACCTGCGCTTCTTGAGGATTTTTCCGTCCAGGGCCATGGCCGTCACATCCAGGCGCACGGACGGGTAATCGAGGCCGTCCCAGGTCACCCACAGATCGAGGTCGGTCAGGCCGAAGGGCGTGTTGGAGACCGGGCAGAAGCTGACCAGGGCAGGCGAGAAGAACCTTCGGCTGGCGTACCACAGCGCCTTGGGGCGTCCGGCCCAGTCCACCGCCGACCAGCTTGCGACGGGCCAGCAGTCGTTGAGTTGCCAGTAGAGGGCGCCGGCAGAGCCAGGCCAGCGGCGGCGCCAGTGTTCCACGCCAATCTTGATGGCGTCGGCCTGCTGGACCTGCGAGAGGTAGACGTAATCATCCAGATCGACCGGCAGGCCCAACGAATCGGCAAGGAAGCGCACGATGCGCGCGTGGCCGTCCTCGACCTTGTTGTGGTGATCGATCACCGGGCTGAACAGGCGGCGGTCCTCCCGGGCGGTAAACTCACGCACGGTAGCCGCGGCGGGCATGGCCTGGAAACCGAACTCGCTGGCGAACCGTGCGGGGTTGTCGCGATAGTGTGCAGGCCCGAGCCACCCGCCCCAGACGGACCACACATGGCAGTCGCCGAAGTTGGGATCGTTGGCCTTGGATCCCCCGTAAGGGCTGCCGGGCCAGTACGGGCGTTGGGGATCGTATTCGCGGCATACGGCCGGGAGAATGTCGTTGTAATAGGTCTCACCGGAGCGCTTACCGGTCGGCGCCCAGATTTCATCGAACAACCACTGGTTCTCGTTGTTGCCACACCAGAGAACAAGGCAGGGGTGATTGCGCAGCTCACGGACGACGTGCCGGGCTTCGCGGCGAACCTTTTCCACCAGGGCGGGTTCTTCGGGGTACTCGGAGCAGGCGAACATGAAATCCTGCCAGACCATCAGGCCGAGCTCATCGCAGAGCCGGTAAAAGGCCGGATCTTCGTACACGCCGCCGCCCCAGACGCGGAGCATGTTCATGTGGGTATCCCGGGCGTCGAGCAGACGCTGGCGATAACGCTCCGGCGTGAAGCGGGGAAGGAAGCTGTCGCCGGGGATCCAGTTCGCGCCCTTGCAGAAGACATCGCGGCCGTTGACGCGGAAGCGGAAGGACTCACCCTGTCCGTCGCGCTCGCGGATCAGCTCGACGGAACGGAAGCCCACCGTTTGCGACACGGCGTGCACGGTTGCCGCGCCCATTTCGAGAACAACCTCGACTTCATAGAGCGACTGCGACCCCATGCCGTTGGGCCACCACAGGGCGGGATTCTCGACGATCAGGCTGGTGGAGACGATCTGCGTGCCGTGGGCCAGGTCCGCTTCGACGCGAACTTCGGAAACACGCCCGTTGCGGACGGGTTTGCCGGAGGGGCTCGTTGCCGCCGCTGGCTGGACAGACGCCGCTTGAGAAGCACCGGAGGCTCCATCCGCCGGCCGTAAGCTTACGCAGACGGCGGCACTGGCGCTGACGTGGGATTCGATTTCGACATCCACGGCCAGCACGGCACGGTGCTGGTTCAGTTCGGTCGTGAAGGCATGGACGTTGCAGATTTCGGCCTGCTCCACAGCTCGCAGGCAGACCGGCCGCCAGATGCCGCAGGTCAGGAAGCGCGGTCCCCAGTCCCACCCGCCGGCATACTGGGCTTTGCGCAGCCAAAGCCGCGGCTGGTAAAACACGGACCGATACTGGTTCCGCGACTTGGCGGCCAACTCTTCCGCGACGCGGGGCGCGGAGGCGAATTCCACCTCGAGCTGATTGGCCCCGGTCTTGAGAAAAGGCCGGACATCAAATCGCCAGGGATGAAACATGTTGTCGGCCTGGCCGACCACGTGCCCGTTGAGCCGAACCGTCGCGAGAGTATCCAGCCCGGCGAAGTCCAACCACACGGCGCGGGCATCGCGGAGAAATTCAGGTTTGAGGTGAACCGTTCGGCGGTAGACCCAGTCGGCCTGCTCGATCCAGCGCAGATCGAGCTCGTTGGTGCGGTAGAAGGGATCTTCGATTTGGCCGGCGGCGAGGAGGTCGGTGTGTACGGTGCCGGGCACAGTGGCCGGCAGCCAGCGCTTGATGCGCAGCGGCGCGCGCCCCGCCTGTCGAAATTCCCACGAGCCGTTGAGGTCTATTTCCCGCATCATGCGCCCTGGTGCTCCCTCTCTTGTGGATCTGTGGGCAGTTTAATCCGTAAGAGGAGTCCCCGCTGAATTTTGCAGCGGAACGTTATCGGGACAGGTTCTTGCGGCTCCTGCTCTGATCCGGTTCGCTCAGGCAAGACGTTGGCGCCACACTGATTTCGTCAGGGCGATTAATCCAGATATTTGTGGCCGAAGGCGGCTGCGCCCGGGGAACTGCCCATGAGAATGGAAGCCGTGTTTCCCGTTTTTTCGGCATAAGCGGCGCAAGCTTCATCCAGAGCCGCGCGGGCGGCCGCGGTATCGGCCATGAGCACGGCCACGGTTCCGCCGCAGCCTCCGGCGGTGATCTTGGCGCCGTACAAGCCGCGGGCCGGTCCGTGAGCCCGAATGCAGTTCACCAGCACGTCGGTTTCGATGCTGCCCATTCCGCAGCGTTGGCCGTAGCTCCAGTGCGAGGCGTACATGAGTTCGCCAGCCTCGACCAGGGCGTCGCGCTCGCCGGTTCGCCGGGCGCGGGCCAGGCGCTCCATAAGGCGATGCGTCCGATCGTTCTCGTAGATGTGATGTTCCGTCCGGGAGCGAACCTTGTAGATCTGCTCAGGCTGGATGCGGCCCTCCAGTCCTGTCGGCTCTTTATGGGCAGCCAGGAAGTCCCGGCCGCGCATTTTGACCGGCAGGTCGTTGCGCAACCGCCGCACGTATTCGCTGGGCGGGATGTTCGCCAGGCAGCCGGGCACCAGATCACCGTTGTGCCCGCTGCCCAGCAGACGCTCGACCAGATATTGACCCATCAGGCAGGCGACGCGGTTGTCCTCGTAGCGTTGGGCATAGATCGGCAGCCGTGAGCCGATGCTGACCGCGGCAAGCGTCACCTCTCTGGGGAGCGGCAGTTGGCCGATTGCCTCGGTGCCCTGGCAGCGGATCTGAAGCAGCGCGTCGGACTCTCCGAGCAGGCAGGTGACATGGTCCACCAACCCATCCAGACTGCCGGACACCTCCACGGCCGCGGAACGGCACGCGCGCAAGAGGGCCTCCGGCGTCAGATCGATTTCGAACAAAGCGGCCATGGCCTTGGCGGTGGCGACCTGGATGGCGGCCGATGCCGCCAGGCCGACGCCGGAAGGAATATCCGACTGGATGAGCAATGTCGCGCCACCGGCGAAGTGGGGAATCTCGCCGGATTCCAGCAACGCGAGACACACGCCCGCAATGTGCCGGGCCCAGGGGGCTTCCGGGAAGGCCTCGGCCAGACGGGCGCCGGTTACGAACTGGCCGTCCGACTGGTAAAAGAGCGATAGCGGCCAGGAATATACGGAACGCCCTTCGGCATCATTCCAGCCGATGGTGTAGACCTCAAGGCGTTGATCGTTGCGCCGGCCGGCGGCCACACAGACGGCCCGCTTGATGGGCATCTGCAGCGCCAGCGTGCCGCTGAAGTCAGCCATGCCCCCCATGCAGTCCAGCCGCCCGGGGGCTCGCGTCAAGACGCGCGGCCGAGCCTGTCCCTCTGGCCAATGCGCATCACAGGCCTGGAGAAACTTCTCCATGCCCACACTCATCCCGCTGTCGGTTCCCGTTGCACTCACAACTGCCTCATCCGCCTCGATCCGCGCACTCGACCGGCCCCATATCGGCAACCGCGGCGCACTCAGGCATCTGGTGACTCACACACCTGACGGAGAACGGAGTCCTCCACGTATATGGGGGTGTCGCTGGCCACTCCCAAGGCGATAGCGTCGGATGGCCGCGAGTCAATTTCCAGGAGCGTTCCGTCGTGCCGGATGACCAGCTTGGCGTAGTAGGTGTGATCTCGCAAATCGTGAATCACCACTTTCTCCAGCTCCGCGTCCAGCTCCCGGATTACATTGGCGAGCAGGTCGTGGGTCAGCGGACGAGGCGTCAGGATGTTCTTCACCCGCCGATCAATGGCGTAGGCCTCGTTCAATCCGATCACGATCGGGAACTGCCGACCGCTTCCCTCGCGCTCTTTCAGCACGATAATCTGCTGCTCGCTGGTGTCGCTAATCACGATCCGGGCGAGGTCCATGCGGACTTCCATACTTTTGCACTCCCGATTGCAGAGCGAGCCTAATGGCCGGTCCCCAGGGTGTCAAGGGAATCCCGATCATCGCCCGACGACCCGAAACACGTTGTCGTGGCCCGGAACGATCTCGTCCGCAATTTCAATAATTTCCTTAAAGGACTCCTGTGCCTCATCCACTGACGCCACCTGATCGAAAATCCGTCCGGCCTCATAGTAGCCGCGCGAAATAATGGCGTCGCCGGCAATCATGATCGTGTAGGTGGGCGAGGCCAACAGCAGCCCCGCGGCGCCAGGGGTCACACCCGCGGTGGGGAACAGGTGGACGGACGGCGTCAGTTTGTCCGGGGCCGCCTGGATGCGCGACAACAACGCCAGTTCATCGCGTACCAGCCGCTTAACATCGTCTTCCGAAGCGGCAACCCGTTGATCGATCTCTTCGAGGTGGGCCCGCATGGCCTCGATCTCAGGTTCATGCATCAGCCAGGTGGCCGAGGAGAACAGCGACAGAGCCCGACGATGCACCGGACGAAAATTCGTCAGAAATACGGTGTCGATCTGCTCAGGACGCAGGCCAGTCCGTTCCTCCAGACGTTGTGCGAGAACCTCAGCCGGCAAGCCGGGATCGACCAGAATCGTAGCCTTACCGTCTCGGACCAACGTGGTGGTCGCGTGGCCGGCTCGTCGGGGCTCGGTCTCATTCCACATACGATTCCGGCTGAGGGCGCCAATGCTCACAATGTCGTATTCAAGACCCATTCCTTGTGCTCGCGTGTTCGCTCCGGCTCTCGATGATCGGATTCTGCGGGTTTACCCACCCTTAAAGGGACAAACCACCTCAGCGGTGGACGGCCCACACGTCCTTCCACACGCCCTTTACCTGGTGTCGCCCCCACCATCTCCATTCCGCTGATTTTCCACCCCCACGCCCCCTTGCCCGTTATCCCCTCGTCCCCCTGTCCCGTTCAACGGCCCGGCGTATCGCCGCTACCAAACCGGGCACGTCATGCGGCTCGGCCTCGACGGCCACCTCAAAACCGGCCTGTCGAACCGCCTTGGTGGTGACCGGCCCAATGCTCGCCAGCTTGACCCTCCTGAGCGCTTCCTTCCGCGCCTCGCCCAGGAGAGCCAACAGATTCACAAACGATGACGGGCTGGTCAAAGTAATCCAATCCACCTGTCCGGCATCCAGCCGAGTCAGAAATTGGGCTGGCAAAGAAACGGGGCACACCGTTCTATATACCGGCAAATCATCGCACTGGGCGCCGGCCTGGCGGAGCGTGGCCGGTAGTTGCTCGCGGGCGATATCCGCCCGGGGCAGCAGGATGCGCTGGCCATTCACGCCCTTGCGGACCAAGGCGTCGGCCATCGATTCGCCTACCGCCTCCTCCGGCAGCAGGTCCGGGCGGATGCCGTATTCGCGCAACCGCTGGGCCGTTGCTGATCCTATGGCTGCCACCTTGATTCCGGCCAGTGCCCGGGCATCTAAATTCAGCCCGTGCAATCGCTTGAACAGGCCATCGACGCCGTTGACGCTGGTCAGGACGATCCAGGCGTATTGCGGCAACCTTTGCAAAGCCTGATCGATGGTGGATGGGTCCTCGACTTCGGCCAGTTCAATGGTAGGCGCCTCGATCACCTCCGCCCCGGCAGCCTGAAGCGAGCCGCTCAGACTGGCGGCCTGGTCGACCATGCGGGTGACCACAATCACCTGCCCGTGCAGCGGGCGGCGTTCAAACCACTCGATACGCTCGCGTAACGCCACCACCTGCCCGACCAGGACAAGGGCGGGCGGTTCGATAGCCTCTTTCGCGGCCCGCTCGGCAATGTCTGCGAGAGTCCCGACAACAGATCGCTGTTGTGGGCGCGTCCCCCACTGGATGACCGCGGCCGGGGTGGTGGCGGGCATTCCAGCTTCGATGAGCCGTCGGCAATTGGCCCCCAGCATGCGCACGCCCATGTAGAAAGCAATGGTCTCCATCCGGGCCAGGGCGGCAAAGTCGGGACCGCCGGGCTGGTCAGGCTCCGCATGTCCGGTCACAAGGGCGAATGATCTGCTTAAATTACGATGCGTCAAGGGGATACCGGCGGACGCGGGGGCGCCGAAGGCGGCCGTAATGCCGGGGACGACTTCGTAACGGACGCCGGCGGCGGCGAGATATTCGCATTCCTCGCCCCCCCGCCCGAAGACGAACGGATCCCCCCCCTTGAGCCGGACTACTCGCCGACCCACCCGGGCATGCTCGACCAGGGCCGTATTGATCTGCTCCTGCGTCCAGACCTTGTCGCCTCGCCATTTGCCGACGAAGATCCGCTCGGCGTCCGGGCGGGGCAGGTCCAGCAGCTCCGGACCGATGAGCTTGTCGTGCAGGATGACATCCGCCTGGGTGAGCCGGACGGCGCCGCGAACGGATATGAGCGCGCTGTCCCCCGGCCCGGCCCCCACCAGGGAAACCATCCCGGGCTCGAACTCCCCTACCAGCCGGACCAGCCGTTCTATTCCCGCAAGACCGCTCATCGCGTGACCATCTCAGTGCCTGCTTTCCTCCATCACCATAGCGGCATACGCCCCCGCGAACAAACGCGCTTGAGGCCGGCGGGTAACGGGGGAAAGAGAGGGAAAGGCAGGCGCACGATCAGGCATAAACGCATACCGTCCCGGCGATGTGGTCGTGCAGGGCGCGTTTCCGGCCGTCGAAAGCCACCATCAGATAGCCGATGCAAAAGATGAGCAAGCTCAGGAATTGGGCGACCGTCCGGGCACAGGCCTGGCCGGTGCCGCAGGGCCGACCGTCGCTGCTGATCACGCGGAATCCGCAAACCTTCCGCCCGATGGTCTGGCCGTTCCACTTGGCGATCAGCAGGCTCTCGTAAAGAAACCATAGAAGCAATTCGCCCAGGCCAGGAATCAGCGCCGCAGCGACCAAGGAAGGGAGGAACAGCACCAGACCATCAATGATGCTGGCCGCGACGCGAATCCAAAAGCCGGCATACGCAACGCCAACCGGACTATGGGCATACGTCAGCGTCACAGGCTGCATCGGCACCGGCGGCGGAGCGGGCATATAACCTGGCGGCAACGCCTCGACACGGCTGGACGCTCCACAGTGGGGGCAAAAAACAGTCCGGCCAGCGTACTCGGGCAGGAGAGGGAAACGATGCATGCAGCTCGGGCACACCAGATCAAGCATATCAGTCATTTTTGTTCCTCGCCCCCCTTGGACGCGCTGGCCGGCAGTCTCTTTCCCGGCCGCGGGGCGTGGCCCGCTCAGGTTACCTTCCTGAACTTGCCCCCGCCCTCGTTGACCAGCTTGGTGAAGCCTTTGGCCTTGAGGTTTTTGTCACTGAGCATGGACTTGACGGATTGGGCGGTGGACACACCGACAAGCGAGACGAGCCGTCGGACCGGCCGGCCGCACTGGGGGCAGGCGGTCAGGGCCTCATCGCGCATGGACTGTTGGACCTCGAATCGCTCCCGGCAATGTTCACAGGCCGACGCGGTATCCACGGCCTGGTATTCATAAGTGGGCATAGACACCTCCCTCGGCTAATTCTTTGCGAAACGGCATTATAACGCGCAGGACCGGTTTCCCAGTAAGAACCTGTAGGGAACGCCCCCGCCCAACCCAATCGGGCATAACCCGGCGTGACCTCGCGTTTGCCCAATCTATTGAATTCTTCCGCGAAGGTATCCACATCGGCAGGAAGCCGGCATCAGTCTGAACCCTGAACCCCGAACCCTGACAACTGAACCCTACTTCTGCGTCTCCTGCAACGGCGAGAGTTCGCACAGGGGGATTTCCATCTCCATGGCCCCCACGGCCACCACTGCGAGCTGCTTGTGCAGCAGCATGCGCACGATGCGTCCTTCGCGGTCGAAGCGCTTCACATGCACGCGGTCGCCGGAGCGCAGCGCGGAGACGGTTGCGATCCAGCGATTGAATGCGGCCCGCTCGGCCTCCAACGCCGCCCGCTGCCGATCGGCCTCCTGTCTGGCCCGTTCGGCCTCCAGCCTGGCGGCCTCGGCCTCGGCCCGGGCATGTTCGGCCCGGCGGCGCGACTGGAGCGTGCCGCTGATGGCCCGGGTGAGCTGCTGGTGGGACTCGCTCAGCGACTTGCGCGCGGCGTCGATGATGGACTGCGGGAGCCCCAGCCGCTGGGCGATGTTGATGGCGTTGCTGTTGCCCGGCTCGCCGATGAGCAGCCGGTAGGTCGGGCGAAGCGTCTGGACATCGAACTCGACGCTGGCGTTCTCGGCCCGCATTTCACGAAAGGCCACGGCTTTGAGAGCGCCCAGGTGGGTGGTCACAATCGTCGGGCATCTGCGCCGGAGCAGCTCCTCGATAATGGCCACGCCGAGAGCCGCGCCCTCGTCGGGGTCGGTGCCGGCGCCCAGTTCGTCAATGAGCACCAACGTGCGCCGGCGGGCCTGCTTGAGCATGTCCATGAGCCGGGTCAGGTGCGCGCTGAAGGTGCTCAGAGATTGCTGCAGGCTCTGCTCATCGCCGATGTCCACCAGGATGTCGTCGTAGATGGGCACCATGCTGCCCTCGGAGGCGGTGATGGGCAGGCCGGCCTGGGCCATCGCACACGCCAGGGCCACAGTCTTGAGCGTGACCGTCTTGCCGCCGGTGTTGGGGCCGGTGACAACCAGCACGTCGAAGTCGTCGCCCAGGCGCACGTCGATGGGCACCACCTCGCGCTTCTCCCCCTGCTGCTGGGCCTGCTTGGCCATTTCCACAAGCAGCGGATGGCGAGCCTGGCGCAGACGCAACCGGCCATCGGCGGAGATCTCCGGGCAAACGGCCCCGTAGGCGCGGGCGAAGCGCACCTTGGCCACGATCAGGTCCAGCACGGCCAGGGTGTCGAGCGTCGTGAGGATCTCGGCCTGGTTGAGATAGATCTGGTGGGTAAGGTGCCACAGAAGGCGGTTGATTTCAGCCTGTTCGTCGGCCCGTAGGGCGATGATGCGGTTGTTGAGCTCGACCGCCTGGGCGGGCTCCACGAAGAGGGTCGCGCCGCTGTCAGAGCTGCGATGCACGATGCCCGGCACCCGTCCGCGGTGCTCAGCCGGCAGGGGCAGCACGTAACGGTCATCGTGGAAGGTGGCCTGCGGGTAACGTAGAAGGCGGGTGATGTTGCGATCCTTGAGGATGCGATCGATCACGTGCTCGATGCTGATGCGGGCCTGGCTGATCTCGACGCGGAGCTTGTGCAGCTTGGCGCTGGCGTCGTCGCGGACCTGGCCGTTGGGGTCAATCACCTTGCGGATGGAGTCGGCCAGCGGCTTGAAGTCGCCGATTCGCCCGCAGAGGGCCCTCAGCCGTTCGTGGTGGGGCTGGAGCGAGGCGGCCCAGGCAACGATTCCGTGGGTGGCCTCGAAAGTATCAGCCAGTATGGAAAACCCCTCCGGATCCAGGCTGTGCGGGGGCACGGCCGCGCGGACGGCCGCGCGCACGTCGGTCACGCCCCCGAACGGCGGCAGATCCAACGTGGCCGCCGCATCCATCATCTCGCGGACCTGTCCCAGCCAGTCGGCCACCAGGCCGGGCTTGTGGGCCGGCTTGACCCGGGCGGCCATGCCCTTACCCAGCGCACAGCTCGCGTAGCCGGCCAGGATCCGCCGGATGCGGTCAAACTCCAGTTTCTCCAGGGTGTGTGGGTCCATGGCCGAGATTGTAGGCGCAGGCCGGTGTGGCAGGAAGCCCTCTTGAGCCGGCCTCAGGCTTGATGGAGCACGGCTGCTTCCCGGCAGGTCAACGCTCCGCCTCGGCCAGGCGCACGGCCGCGTTGATCAGCCCCAGGTGCGAGTAGGCCTGGGGGTAGTTGCCCAGGGAACGGCAATGCTCCGGGTCCCACTCCTCGGAGATCAGGCCGGTCGGGCCGACCTTGGCGCAGAGGGCGTCGAACAATTCCCAGGCCCGCTTCATTCGGCCGCACAGCACGCAGGCTTCGATGAGCCAGGAGGTACAGAGCAGAAAGCTGCCTTCCATACCCGGCAGGCCGTCGTCATAGCGGTAGCGGTAGACGGTGTTATCGGTACACAGGTGTTTTTCCACGTAATCCACGGTACCGATAAAGCGCGGATCGTCCGGCGGGAGCAGGCCGCTGAGCCCGACGACCAACGTCGCGGCGTCCGCCTCGCAACCTCCGTAGACGGCGCCGAAGGCATTACACTCGGGGCGATAGCCGTTGGCCAGCACGTCCTCGGCGATGGCGGCGCGCAACTCGGTCCAGCCGGGTCGTTTCTTGCCCAGATAGCGGGCCACCAGCAAGGCGCGGTCCACCGTCTGCCAGCACATGACCTTGGAATGCACGTAGTGCTGACGCGACAAGCGCACTTCCCAGATGCCGTGATCGGGCTCGCGCCAGCGTTCCTCAACGGTGGCGACGATCTTCTCCAGCATGCGCCAGTGCTCGGACGACAGGGCCGCTCCCCGTTCGGCCAGCTCGGCCAGCAGATCGGCAATCGGGCCGAACACGTCGAGCTGGACCTGCTGGCCGGCCATGTTGCCGATGCGCACGGGGCGACTGCCCAGATATCCGGAGAGTTCGGCGACCTGGGCCTCCGGGGCCAAATGGCCGCCGGTGACGCTGTAGACCGGCCGGAGCATCCCGGAGGTCTCCGCATGTTCGAGAATTCCAAGCACCCAGTCGAGGAAGCGCATAGCAGGGCCGGCCGCTCCCAGGCGGACAAGAGCAGTGGCGGCCATGGCTGCATCACGCGGCCAGCAGAAGCGATAGTCCCAATTGCGCACGCCGCCGGCGTGTTCGGGCAGGCTGGTGGTGGCGGCCGCGGAAATGGCCCCCGTCGGCCCGTAGATCAGGGCGCGCAATACCAGCGCGCTGCGGCGCACCAGCTCCGAGGCAATCGGCGGAATGGTCAGCGAATGGGCCCAGTTGGCCCAGAAGCGCGCGTTTCGCTCGCGCCGCAACGGTTCGGGGGAAAAATCCGCGGCCAGATTGCCGGTGCCGTAGCGTAATTCGAGCACCAGCGGCCGGCCGTTCAGCTCGACTTCCGCGACGGCGGTCTGATGGCGGCCCTGCTCGGTCAGTTCCCAGCGCAGACCGGGCGAGCGAAGCACGATCGGGTCCAGACTGCCTTCGATCTCCAGGCCGTCCTCGCTGACGCGCAAGCGCGTCTCGGTACGGCCGAAGTCGAGTCGCGGGGCAAAGGTGACCCGGACCCGTCCGTGGCCCTCAACGACCCGAACCAGGTCGGTCCGGCCGGCGCGCTGAAAGGCTCGACCGGCGGCGCAGTCGAGATAGTCGGTCACCACGAGGCCAGGCCATTCGGTGCGCAGGACAAAGCTGTCGGGGATATAGGATTGTCGTCCGGGCTCGGAACTTCCGGCGGGGCACACTTCGAAGAAGCCGGCGGTGGCCCCACCCATCAGTTCTGCGAAGAGGGCGGCACTGTCAAGCCGTGGCAAACAGAGCCAGACGACGCGGCCGTACGGATTCACCAGGGCCATGGTGCGCTGATCCGAGAGCAGGGCGTGCTGTTCGATGGGAACGGCCTCGGACCCGGCCAGCCAGGCGGCCCGCAGTTCAGCCAGCGTGGCCAGCATCCGGGCCACATCGAGCGTGCTCTCCAGGCGGTGGGCGGCGCGGGTTTCACCATCGCCCACCTTGATGCTCACGTCGGGACCGGTCAGCGCCGCGAAGGCGTCCTCATCGGTGAGGTCGTCCCCGAGAAACAGCACAGCGGTGGCTCCCAGGCGCTGGCGCAGCCGGTTGAGCGCAACACCCTTATTGGTTTCCACGACGCTGAGCTCGATGACTTTCTTGCCCCGCCGGACATGAACGCCAGGCCATCGGCCCGGGCCGTCGAGGAGAGCCTGAATGACCGGCTGGGCGATCGATTCCTCAACATTACGGTAATGGAAGGCGGCGCCGGTGGGCTTCTCTTCCAGCAGAAAGCCCGGATCGGCCTGGGCCAGACGTTCGAGTTCGGCGATCAGCCCGCCGCGCGTCTCGCGGGCCTGGGGAGAGAGCGCGGAGGCGAAGCCGGCCTCAAATTCGCTGCCGTGGCTGCCGACCAGATGCACCCCCTCGGCCTCCACCGTGCGCAAGGCCAGATCCGCCAGGGCCCGACCGGAGATAATGGCCACATGCGTCTGGGGCATCTCGGCAAGCGCCTTGATGGCCACCAGCGATTCGCGATCGGCCTCAGCGGCGGCCGGATTGGAGACGATGGGGGCGATGGTGCCGTCAAAGTCGGAAGCCACCAGCAGCAGCGGCGTGCGGGCAATCTCCTCCAGGGCTGCGTTCAAGTCGTCCATGCGTACAAACCCTCGCTCGCCTCCTCGACTGGATCCCGGAGAGAACCCGTGGAATCAGCGCCGGCGGCTTGCGCCGCCGACAGGCAGGCACTCAAGAACTCATCCGCCCACCAGTAAACATCCTGACGCGCGATATTGCGGCGCAGCCGGTGCATGGCCGGCGCGCGCTCGGCGGGCGACATGTTGACCGCCCGGAAAAGCGCGTCCGCGACATGCTCAAGATCGTATGGATTCACGAGCACCGCACCGCAGCTCAATCGAAATGCCGCGCCTGTAAACTCGCTGAGGATCAATACGCCGTTCCCCTCGATCTGACAGGCGCAATATTCCTTGGCCACCAGATTCATCCCGTCTTTGAGAGGGGTGACAAAAGCGACGTCGGCCGCACGGTAATAGGCCAGCAGTTCCGGATGGTCCAGTTCGCGGAAGATGTAATGCACCGGCACCCAGCCCGGCTCGGTGAATTCGCCGTTGACCTGGGTGACCAGGCGTTCGATCTCGGATTTGAGGTCCTGGTATTCAGGCACCGCCTCCCGGCTGGGTACCACCACCTGCAGGAGGGTCACCGCGCGCTGCAGCTCCGGATAGCGCTGCAGGGCCAGGCGATACGCCTTCAAGCGGTCAGGAATGCCCTTGGTGTAATCCAGGCGGTCCACGCCGAGAATGATCTGGACATTGGGCCACTCGGCGCGAATGGCCTGCACACGCTCGGTCACGTCCGACTCGGCGGCATTGCGGGAAAAGGTCTTGTAGTCAATGCCGATCGGAAAGGCGCCCACGCGGGCCAGCCGGCCGGCGTGCTGGATCATGTGCCCGCCCGGCCGCCGCCGGATCTGGGCGTGAGGGATGAGCTTGCGAACGCAATCCAGGAAATTGCCCCGGTCGCGCGGGGTCTGGAAACCGATCAGGTTGTAGCCCAGCAAGCTTTCGAGCACCTCGAGCCGCCACGGCAGCTTCAGAAAAATGTCCGGTGCCGGAAAGGGGATGTGCAGGAAAAAGCCGATCGGATTGCGCAGCCCGCGTTCGCGCAGCCGTCCGGCCAGGCCCATCAGGTGATAGTCCTGCACCCAGAGCAAATCATCCTTGCGGACCGTATTCACCACCACATCGGCGAACTTCTCGGTGACGCTGCGATAGCTGGCCCAATACTCCGGCACGAAGTTGCATCGAGATTGCAGGTCGTGGAACAAGGGCCAGACGATCTCGTTGGAAAAGCCGTAGTAGAAGCCCTGGAGCTCCTCGTCGCTCAGCAGCACGGGCACGAAGTCATATCCGAACCTTCCGGCTGCATCGGCGAGCGGCGCCTCCAGGCCGGCCGCATCCTGGTTGGTTATGCCGGGCCAGCCAATCCATACGCCGCCGCGTTGGCGCAAGAACTGTGCCAACGCGGTGGCCAGCCCCCCACTGCTGGGCTTTATCTGCCATTGCTCGCCGTCGCGATGCAGCGATACGGACAGGCGGTTGGAGACAACAACTAACCTCATGATGATAACCTCATGATGACATTTCTCACCTGAAGTACCACGCTGTCGAACCGGGACTCGATACGCACGGACAAGCATTCCGCGCACACCACGCGCGGCATCCGTTAATCTTAGGCATCGACCCCACTGCGACATGGCAGGAAGGGCATGAGCGATCTCTCACATCGCCTGGTACCATCAGCCACCTTAAACGTCAAGCGAAGCATTGAGCTCGGCCGATGGGTAGAGCGCATCCATGATCTTCACGAACTTGATGCACTCCACGGGCGTGAAGAGCGGTCGGGCCGACATGGCAGCACACGGATTCCAAATGAATCTTGCGCATTGCGTGCCCCACCTCTTGCCGCATTGGGCGCCCCACCACCTCCTGCGTTGGGTGCCTCGCCTCTTCAGAGGGTGAGGTACTCCGAACGCACGAAGATTCAAACGATCAGCAGCGGAGTGACCCACAACCGGGCAGGAACCTATCCAAGTCCGCCAACGGAGACTGTATCAGACCGGGACGCATGACTGCAGAGTTGGGGAGGCGGCCAAAGTTCGCCTGGATTAAAAACTCCTCACAGAACGGCACGTTTCAGTTTGCTTCGCAATCGGCCGATAAACAGAAAAGTGCCGGTTTCATCGCTGCCTTCGGAGCCTGACCTGTGGACCCGCAGATCTCGCTGAGTCAACGAGCCTTTTATGTGGGGCTGATCATCATGCTGGCCTCAGGCATTGCCTCCGCGGCCGCCTGGTCGGATTTTGGTCAGGCGCTCTCGTTGATCGCTCTGGCCGGGGCCATGCTGGCATGGGCCGCTCGGACCTGGCACAACCACCTGTTGCGATCCTTCCGCCAGCGCAACGCCAACACATGTAGCCATCTCTGAACAACCAACGTACCCAAGTGCCAAGGTACCCAGATGGCCGTGCGCGCTGACAAGGCCGCTCAGCGCACGATTTGGGCGCCTCGGCCGGCGCACACGCCGCGGATGCATCGGTTGAGAAAGAGATTGCTGAACGGACAGCTCAAGCCCAGGCCGATTGCCGGCGTCCCAGGCATGAGCGCTCATCAGGTATGTTCGTGGGAATAGTACAGGGAACGACTGCAGCGCAGCGGAGAGCGGAAGTGGGGTGGCCGATGATCATCGAATTCCGGCTGGCCATCTGAGGACCGGGGCATCGGCTGATTCCGTGCCGAGAAACGCCGGCTCTCAGAGACTCGCCCACAACCGAAGCTCAGTCGCCCTTCGTCTGGGGCTCGATCGGCTCCAGGCTGAAGTACCAGGTCCGTACATAGACCAGCGCGTCGAGAACCGCGGAAACAGGAATGTGGGTTCCCTTCAAAACCGGGTTGCCTCCACAGATGCCAGGAAGCACCTCGATTTGATCGGTCAGCCCCAGAGCTTGTATCCGTACATGTGGAGCAGAGCGAGTTGTTCGAGTCATTCGAACCTCCTTACATGCGCCAGAATACGATTTTTTACGAGTCGAATCCAGTCGTCAGCGCATCGGCATTCACCCCATATTGAATGCCGTAACTAACTCGGCAGTAAGCACTTGAGAAGTTTTTGGAAGCAGTGCGCACCGCTGAGGGCAAGGATCGGCCCCGCACCCGGCCATCCGCGCCCCTCCAGTCTATCGCTATCGGCCAAACGCACCGGCGAGGATTACTCGGACGTTAGCAAATGCGCGGAAAACCCGATGCCGCTGCCAGTAAACGCTTCATCCATGGTGCGAAAACAGCCAATCCCCCACCTTGGCCGGGCCTCGCGACGGCCGTTACAGGAGCGCGGAACGCGCCAACTGGAAAAGGACATGAAAAAGCGATGGCCCGCCATTGCCCGGCGAGCCATCGCTTCACATGTCAGATTAGTCGGATTCCGCCTTCGCGCCTGTCAGTGACGTTCCAGCTCCCCCTTGGTGGGGATTTCAATGACCATGCCCGGCTGAAGCGTGCGGACGTTGGGCGGGAAGCGTTCCTTGTTGTACTCGTAGAGCACCGTCCAGTTGGGGTCGCCCAAGAATCGCGTGGACAGGCTGGACCAGCTATCGCCCGGCTTCACGGTATAGGCTTTGGCCGGATCGACCGGCGGCGCCTTCACCGGTTTGGCCTTGGGCTCGCCGGCAGCGGCACTGTCGTTGGCAACGGACACGGCTACGGTCTTGGACGCCTCCGGCGCGGCGGGGATCTTCAACTTGGTACCCACGTAGAGACGGTTGGGATTGATCTTGGGGTTGGCCTTCTCGATGAGCTTAACATGCTTGTGGCTGCCCAGGTACTTGACCGCCAGGGCGCTGAACGTGTCGCCGGGCTGAACCACGTGGATGGTCATCTTCTCGGAGGCGGCAGAGGCAGTCTTGGCGGCCAGATCCGCTTTGGCCGGCTGCGTCGCGGTCGACGGCTCCTGCAGGCTCATGCGCTCGGTATCGCTGAGGGTTGACACAGGGGCGGGTGAAATCGGCGCCGGGTCAGCACTGGGAGCGGGCTCCGAGCTGCCGGCCGGATCGGCCGCGTCAACAGCAGCCGGCAAAACGGGGGGCGCCGGAATCACCGGCTGAGCTTCGCTGGTCTCCAGTGGTCGAGGACGCCAAGTTCGCTCGGTATCCTGCCGGCTTTCGCGTACGCCCAACGGGGCCGGAGAGCCCGCTTGGCCGGTGTGGTTATCAGTGGAAGCGACCGGCGTCTCCTGGATAGACGGAACGGAAATCTGCTCCATGCTCGGCGCCGGCTTGGGCTCTTCGGTCGCGAGGACGGCCGGGGCCTGCTCGCTCTCCGAACTGGCCAACTTGACGGATTCGGAGGCCTTTTCAGCCTTGTCGCCCTTGAGCCCGCTATTCACCAGATACGCGCCCAGGCCCACGCCGACGACGGCTAAGCCGGCAATGCCGATTTTGAGTGAAGATGTCATGTCAATCCCTCGACAGCAAGTGGCGGGAAATCCCTTGTAGGCACTCGCAAAAATGCAACGGACGCAAGTATATCGGCTACCCGGAAGTGGTCAAGTTTAGCCGTTTTGGACAGTTCGGGAGATTGGCGGAGGACCGTTGATGAGCTTCCGATCCCGAGGCCCTCCCGGAACGCCGGGACGGCCCGTGAGGCCAATGCATGCCCGCGGCGGGTTATGGCCGGTAGCCAACCCCAATACGCACCGAATCGGCGCGGCGGTAAGTGCCCTGCCAGTTGCTCCAGGGGCGGCCCTGGTAGTCAACCACACGATCACTGTAGTAGACAGCCTCGCCCGGGGAATAGAAGGACGGAGTGGACGGCCAGTCGCTGCGCATCGCAAAGTCCTGGGGGTCGTAGTGGCCCGGCTGGGGGTCAAAGAGCAAGGCGGAGGCGAGGACGGCCGGCCGTTGCTCCGGCACGGCGATCACGCACCTGCTCGGGCTCTCAGGGTGTGAGGAGCAGCCAGCCCAGGCCGGCACGAGCAACGCCATGACCACCGCAACACCCAAACGCATCTCTGAAACCCTCCTGGCGGAGCCTTCGCTCCCCCATTCAGGAAGGCAGCTTGCGTACCACTTTCCCCACCGGCTGGCCGGGACTGGCTTGGACCGGTAATATCCCCCCTGAGACCGCCCTGGAATGGGGTGTCTACCCGGAGTAGCGATTATACCGACTGTAGCGCTTAAAACGCCGCGTTGCCTCTCATGACGAAAATCCGCCTTGAATTGCCGAACGACTACCCGGCCGTCCATGAGGTCAACCGGCAGGCGTTCGGCCGGACCAACGAGGCGGACCTGGTCGAAGTGCTCCGGCGGAACCAGGCCTGCATCTCGCTCGTGGCGGAGCGCGAGGGGGCAATCGTCGGGCACATTCTGTTCAGCCCGGTCTCGATCCAGCCGAGGGGCAGAAGGCTTTTCCACCGGTCAGCAGCCGAGACCAGCAGGCCCCCCTTCCGGCCGATGGGCCTGGGCCCCCTGGCGGTTCTGCCCGCTTATCAGCGTCAGGGAATTGGGTCTGAATTGGTTCGCGCGGGGCTTGATGCCTGCCGGGAGAACGGATGTGGCGCGGTGGTGGTTCTGGGCCACCCGGATTTCTATCCCCGGTTCGGTTTTGTCCCGGCCCGCACATTCCTGCTGAGTTGCGAGTATGATGTACCCGACCCGGTGTTCATGGCGTTGGAGTTGCATCGCGGGGCGTTGGGCGGCGCCGGTGGCGTAGTCAAGTATGCTCCCGAGTTTGCCGGCGTGTAACCCCAAGACGCCAAGGAGATTACGTTATGGATTCCGTGCCGCCCCCCACGGCCGGCTCATCGTCCCGGAAATGGCTTCGCCGGACGCTTACCGTCGTGGTAGTGCTCGCGATTCTGCTGGCCGGCGCTGCCTATATCGCGTATCGCTCTTTTGTGTTGCCCAACCAGAAGCTGGCCGATATCAATTGGCTTCAACAGGCCAGCTCTGCCGAAGTGCTGGACGTATCCCACCGCGTGCTGGCCCTGCCCTGGGGAAACCACCATGATGCATTCATCTACGTGGCCGATCTAGGCGGGCCGGAGTCCGTGCCGATCTTGATTCGAGCTCTCAAATGGCAAGGGCACACTGAACCCGGCGGGGTAATGGATTGCGGGAAAGCCCATTGTCTTGAAGCACTGGCACAGCTTACCGGCCAGAAGGTCGGCGCGAATTACGAAGACTGGAAGAAATGGTGGGACTCGGTCGGCCATCAAGTGCCGAGCGTAACGACCCGGCCAGCCAGCAGGCCGGCTCAGGGGAGCTGACGTGTTCATTGTTTTCCTGACAACCTTGGCCGCGGGGCTCCTGGGCGCGCTGGCCTTGTGCCGATTGACGCAAGTCGCCTGGCGTAGCGTCCGGCTGATCGCGATCCTGGCATTGTGTCTGCAACTTCCGATCGTAGCGGGATTTATCGCCTGGGCAGGTTGGCAGCGCGGGCCGTGGCCGGTCTGGGCGGCAGCGCTGACGGCCTCGGCGGCAATGGGCGCGTTCGTTGTGTTCGGCCTGGCCCCCACGGCGCGACGGTCGGGATCAACCATCCGGCTGTTTGCCGGCGTAAGCGGAGCGCTGTCACTGGCCGCCGCATGGGCATGGGGATTCGACTATCGCATCTGGCCGGACGCCCCTCCTCTGGCGATCAAGGCCTCTCTGGCCGGTCAGGCATTGTCTGCCCTGCTGGTGGGCTCCATCGGCTTGGCGGGGGTGTTGGTGAGCAGTCTGCTGGCGCACTCGACCATGAGCCTCCAGCCGCTCAAGCGCTTGGTGCGTATCTTTTTGGCGGCCACAGGGTTGCGGCTCTTGTGGCTCTTGCTGGAAGTGGGCGGCATGCTCTGGTACGACCCATCGGGCAACGGCACCGTGGCGGCCGTCCTGCGCTCCTGGTGGTTATTGCTGGGAGTTCTGGGCGGAGCGGGATTGCTGATACCGGCCGGTCTGGCCTACATGACGCTTCAGACACTGCATCTGAGGACCGTGCCGCCGGCCGCCAGGTTGGTGTATCTCGCGCTGGTACTGGCATTTATCGGCGAATTGGCCGCCCTGTATGTGATGAGAGAGAGCGGGCTGCCGTTATGAGGCAGTTGACACCCCCGGGCCGCGGCCGGTCGTTGCGTCGATCAGGCCAACGCTGAGGCGAGCAGGGTCGTCATTTCCGCCGCATCCAGTACCTTGCCGGCGCTCCTGATCCGGCCGTCGATGGCCAGTGCCGGCGTGAACAGGACGCCGTGGGCGGCGATGTCCTTCTGATTAGTTACTCTGCACAACTCGTAATGAACCCCGAGCTTATCAGCGGCGATCCTCGCATTGGCCGCCAGCGCTGCACAGTTGGGATCACTGGGACCAAAGATCTCGATCGTCATGGCGCCACTCCTTGGATGTCGTTGCGACTCTCCGCAGCACGCCGGCGATCATGGACCAGGCCATGATCGACTACTGGATATCATTATGACCTTTTTTTCGTCCATTTCCAGAGGGTAGTTTTGTCGGCCGGCTCCCTTGTCGCCGGCCGGCGGCGATACGCGGACAGAGCCGAACCGCGCTCGCTGTCAGGGTATTATCGGCATGCGGGTCAGGCCTGCTCCACGACCGCTTCGCCGGGCAAACCGGAGAAATAGCGCCGCCGGAAGGCGAGAGCGACATTCACCAGGCCAATCAGCACCGGCACTTCCACCAGGGGACCAATCACAGCGGCGAAGGCCGCGCCGGAGTTGATTCCAAAGACCGCTACCGCCACTGCAATGGCCAGTTCGAAGTTATTGCTGGCGGCGGTGAAGGCGATGGTGGTTGTCCTGGAGTAATCCGCGCCGATCTTCCGCCCCATCCAGAACGAGACCATGAACATGATGACGAAATAGATGCACAGCGGGATTGCAATGCGGATCACGTCCAGCGGGAGGCGAACGATGTACTCGCCCTTGAGCGAGAACATCGCCACGATGGTGAACAGCAGGGCCGCCAGGGTGATCGGGGAGATACGGGGGATGAACTCCCGCTCGTACCAGGCCCGCCCTTTGGCCTTGAGCAGGATGATCCGCGTGAACAGGCCGGCCAGGAAAGGAATTCCCAGGTAGATGAACACGCTTTGGGCAATTTCTCCCATGGTCACCGGCACCAGTTCGCCCCTAAGCCCGACCAGCGGGGGCAGTACGGTGATGAAGAACCACGCGTACAGCGAGTAGAAGAGCACCTGGAAGAGAGAGTTGAACGCCACCAGCCCGGCCGTGTATTCACTGTCGCCCCGGGCCAGCTCGTTCCAGACAATCACCATGGCAATGCAGCGGGCCAGGCCGATCATGATCAGCCCGACCATGTAGTCCGGGTATCCCCGCAGGAACACAACCGCCAGGACAAACATCAGCACCGGCCCGATGACCCAATTTTGCAGCAGGGAGAGCCCCAGGACGCGGCCGTTGCGAAACACGTCGCCGAGTTCCTCGTATTTCACCTTGGCCAACGGCGGGTACATCATCAGGATCAGACCGATGGCGATGGGGATGTTCGTCGTGCCCACCTGAAAGCGGTTGATGAAGGCTTCGCCCCCCGGAAAGAGGTACCCGCCCCCTACTCCCACCGCCATGGCCAGGAAGATCCACAAGGTCAGAAAGCGGTCCAGAAAACCCAGCCGCTGAGGGCATTCACTGCGTACGCCGGGCATGTCTTGCGCCGTCTTGTTTGGGTTGTCGATCAGCATGTTGTTTTTCGGGCCGCCATCGGTGGTCACCGCTCACGCAGGTTTGCGTGCGGTGATGCTCAGGCTGGTGATGTAGTCGGCCGGCGTCCGGCCCGCGGGCAGCTTCTGAGCAATCGCGACGTACAGTGGGTCCTTGAACTCCATCATGGCCCGCACATAATCCGGCCGGGGCTCCAGAACCGCATCGACCAGCCCCACCTCGTGCAGGATTCGCCGGGTATCTTCGATGAGCAGCGCCCCCGCGATGCAGCCGACCAGGGCTTCACCCATTTGCCGGATCGCGTCGGGCAGCGGCTGGAGCAAAGCCAGGTCGGAAACGGCTACCCGCCCGCCCGGCTTGAGCACGCGGGCGATTTCAGCCCAGACCTGTGGTTTGTCGGGCGAGAGGTTAATAACGCAATTACTGATGATCACATCCACACTGGCGTCGGCCACCGGAAGATGCTCAATCTCGCCGAGCCGGAATTCCACGTTATCCAGCCCGGTGCGCTGGCGGTATGACTCCGTGTTGCGCCGGGCCTTCATCAGCATTTCGGGCGTCATGTCAACACCGATCACCCGCCCGGTCGGACCCACCTTGGGGCCGGCCAGGAAGACGTCGAACCCCGCCCCACTGCCCAGATCCAGAACCACCTCGCCGGGCCGCAGAGACGCGATGGCGGTCGGATTGCCGCAAGATACCCCCAGGTTGGCTTCTTCGGGCAACCCGGCCAGGTCCGCGGACTCATAGCCGATCTGCCTGGCCAACCCTTCCGCGTCAAGCCCGCCTCCACAACAGCAACCGCTTCCGCCGGATGGTTGCCGCCGCCACGCCCCTTGCCGGGCAACGTCGGCGTAACACTCGCGCACCTGGTCTCGCAGATGATGCTGTTGAAGTTGTTCTTCCATATCTGATACCTCTTCGATCTCATCAGGACCTTTTCAGGCCACATGGCTATATGGCCAAATGACCATATATAGGCTCAAAAAAAACGGCTCAGCCGAGGGCGGCGGCGTGGCTCTTGAGGTTTTCCTTGAGCACGTTCTCCAGGCAATTCCAAAAGCTCGACAGGCACGCACACCGCGCCCGGTAGAAGACCATGACGCCCTCCCGACGATCCTGAACCAATCCGGCGCCCTTGAGCACCGCGAGATGCCTGGACACCGTGGACTGATCGGCCCCGACCAGTTCGGTCAGCTCGCAGACGCAGTGCTCGCGCTCCTGGAGTGCATCCAGAATGAGCAGCCGGCTGGGATGGGCCATGGCCCGGGCGATTCTGGCCCGAGCCTCGTAATAGTGAGCAGGTTTCCTCTTCATGGCTCTATGGCCATAATAGCATGGGTTGGCGGCTTTTGCAAACCCCCGGGCGGGACATCCCCCGGGCGATCGGTCGATCCGCTCCTCACACCAGTCCGGCCCGCCGCCGGATGACCCACTCCAGCGTTAACAGGCCCACGAAGACTCCGAACCAGCCCCAGGGCCAGTCGTCCACAATCCGCAGCCGGCGGATCTGCCGGACTTCCGCGGCCTGCGGGCGGGCGGCCAGACGCTCCAGGAGCTTGCCGAATTGATTGATGTTGAAGTAATCGCCTCCAAATCCGCGCGTTCGGGCGGCCAAGCGGCGGAGGTTTTCCAGGTCGGCGGTCGGGTCAGCCAGTTCGGGGTCGGCGGCGGCCACCACGAAGGCCGTCTCGGCCTCGCCCAACAGATCGCCGTCCGCGCGCTGGTCGGGACCTCCGCCTCCCTGCACGGCCTTGACGCTGACGCGGTATTCGCCCGGTTCGCTCACCGTCGGGCGGGCCTCCAGGGCCTCGGCGGTCTGGATCCAGCGGATCTCGCGTGCCTGGCCGTCCGGGCCGGTGATCGTTCCGGTCAGCTTCGCGTTTTCCGGGGTCCGACCGGTGGTCTGGTCGGTAACTCCAGCCCGAAGAAGGATTTGATCCGCGCCGGAGTGCAGCCGCACGAAGTCATAGCGCGGCCGGTCGGACGTGACCCACACTTCCGGCCGGCGGTTGGCCAGCCACAACACCAGTTGACGCCAGAATCGCCGCTGCGCTTCCAGGCCCTTCTGATCGGTAAACGACCACCGCCACGTGGAATCAAAGGCGACTGTCGCCATGCGGCCCTTGCCGGTCTCGGACACCACCAGCAACGGCGCGCCCTGCACGCTTTGAAGCAGCGTCTCCGCCGTGGGCCTCAGCCCCGCGAGGCGAGCCGCGCCGTCCAGCGGCGGCAGTTTTTTCCAGATCTCCTCGCCGGCGGCGACATCGGCTCCCAGGCGACAGATCGCGTGTCGTTTGCCGGCCGGGGTCAGTTCGAATGTCACCGGCGCGGGCAACTGCCCCACCACGGATAAGTCCACCGGCATGAGCCGGGCCAGCGGTGTTTCCGCGTAGTGCCCGCTGCCCAGGGTGCGCACGCCGCCCAGCATGGCCACGCCACGGCCATGCTCCTGAACCAGTTCGCCGATAGCGGCCAAGTCGCCAACAGGAAACGCCTTGCGATCGACGTCGCCGATGAGCACCACGTGATAGGCCCGCCACTCAAGCGGGGACTGCGGAAGTGACGCCGGGGCATTCTCCGCGGATTGCAGGAGATCCACCTTGGTGACGCGCAGCTCGCTGGCCGCTTCCAGTGCCCGAACAATGGCCGCACGTTCATATCGCGGCCGGTCGATGTAGAGAACCTGGATCTTATCGTCGGTGACGCGCACAAACTGGGACAGGCTCGCCTCGCCTTCGGGGCCGTCGACCCCTTCCGCCTTGGCCCGGATACCCACGCGGTGCAGCCCTCCGGCGGTGGGCGTATGGGCCAGCTCCACGCGCAACAATTCCTGGGGCTCGGTCGATTGCACCTGCCGTCGGTCCACAATGTCGTGGTCAAACAGCAGTTCGACGTGGATGGTTTTTCCCTCCAACCCCACCGCGAGAAGCTCCGCATGGACCGAAAGGCGGTTCAAGACCGACACGCTGATCGGGCAATCCAACCGCCGGGCGAGCAGGCTGTGCACCGCTCCCACGGGGGTCTCGCTGCCCACGCCGACGGCGTACAGCGGCACGCCGGCCGCAACCAGCCACTCGCCGGCCGCCCGTCGCTGATCATCGGTGGAGAGGTTGTCACGGCCATCGGAGACGATGATCACGCCCGCCGGTTTCGCGCCCGTCTGACCGAGCAGTTCGCGCGAACGTTCGATACCGGCGGCCAGGGCCGTCTGCGTACCTTCGCCATCCACGCGGGGACGGGGCCATTCGCGGATGCTGTCGGCGAACAGAAACCAGCGAATGTCCAGGTCCGCCGAGAGGGCCGCCAATGCATCCTCATTCGCTCGAAGCGCCTGCTTGACGCAGTCCAGGCGGGCCACGGCCGATGAGGGTTCCACGGGAGTTCCGTCAAGGCGAACGTCGCGGATCTGCATGGACTTCGAGTCGTCCAGCAGGATGGCCAGCGTGGCCCGTTCGCGCGAGACGCGGACATGCTGGAGCACCGGACGGGCCAGCAGGATCAGCACCACCACGGCCGCCAGCAGGCGAATGGCCAGGAGCGTCCTTCGTTCCCACGAGGAAATATCCCGCGTCGTCCGCCGGTAGGACCGGGCCAGCCAGATGAAGGTGAACAGCCCCAGCAGGCCTGTCGCCGCCGCATGACTGGAGGGAAGCGATCGGCCCAGCAAGGAGACCCAGCCGGCGATCAGCGCAACAGCCGCCAGCAGCAGGATGAACAGGCGCCCCGCGAGAATGGCCGGCCGCCGCCCCACCAGCACGTAGCGAATCGCCTCGCCTGCCGTCGCCAGGGCCACAGCGTACCAAACCCAACCTGCCAAGTCGGGAGATTCAAGTTGGAACGACCAGCCGTCCAAGCCTCAGCCCCAGGATGGAAGTATCCGCCGGTCATTATAACGACCGGGTCATGCTGAAGGACAGGCGGACGCCATGGGGAGTACAACGGCCGCCGCACTCCAAAGGCTTTGGCCACGTCTCCCTCAAGTTGCGGGCCCGGTCCCGGGCTGGGTGGTCGCGGACTGCTCCCACAGGCGATCCTCGGACGGCAGCGGTTTGGGCAGACCCTCGATCTTGCCCTCGATCTGCTTGAGGCGCACCTGGGCCCAGTTGCAGGGCCAGTGATCGGTCGAGTCTTCACCAGCCTTGATGCAGGCCTTGTAGGCTTCCACGGCCCTGGCCGTATCGCCGGCCAGCATGTGGCGTTCCGCAATGAAGAACTGGCCTGTTTTGCTCGTATGGGCCTCGATCAGGGCCTTCTCGTCCAGCCAGCCCAGGAAGTAGCCGGACATCGAGCCGGCGAGCCGGGCCGCCGCACTATCGTACTTGCCGTCGGGATGGAAGGATTTCTCGAAGGCCTCTTTCGCGGGGCCGGACCGACCGCCGCACAGTTCCGCCCAGCCGACCATGTACCACCAGGCCCCGGCAGTCTCGGTCTCCTCGGCCAGCTTGCGGAGCAACTTCGCGCCGTTGTCAAACTCGCCGGCCAGGACCATGGCCCGTCCCAGTTGGCTGGCATCCCAGCGGGGCACGTTGGCCAGGGCCGGTTCGTCGGCCTTCATCTTTCTGACGGCCGGGAAGACGCATTCCACCTTGTCGACGGACTTGATCATAACCGCCCGGATCATGCGAATCCGGGCCTCGGGGGAGATCTGCTGCAGGGCCTGCTCGATCACAGGGGCATAGTTCTTGCGCATGGACCCGCAGAGCACATCGACGGCCTCGTCCACCTGCGCGCGGCTGTCATCCTCCTCCAGGGTCCTGACGACCAGCTCAACGATGGTCTCGGTCGAGGCCTTGGCCGCGATCTGCGTTCTCAACTCGTCCGCCGGGCGCAACCTGGGTGAGGACCGCTCCCCCGTGTAGCGGCTCGGCTCCTTGGGCATGGGCAGATCAGCCAGGTTGACGGACAGGGCCCGGGCCACGGCCGCGTGCGTCTCGTCAACGGCGCTGAGATCGAGAGGCACGGGATCGGCACCGGCGACCAGCAACAGACCGGCCGGCGTCTTGTCGATCTTGAAACGGTCGAACGGCTTGGGGTCGGCCGCGGCGTCGTTCAGGACCTGCGGCCAGGGAAACTGCCAGCGCTCCGCGAAGTTGATGACCCGATCCTCGGAAGCCCCGGTGCAGATACTGACCATATCCAGTCCCCGGGCACGGAAGCGTCGGTACAACACGATGGACGCCTTCGCCTGGTCGGCCATGCTGGAATCGCGCAGGTTCCAGAACAGCACGACCAACGCCCGCCCTTTGGACGGAAGGAGAGACACGGACAGGCTTTCGATGCTTTCCAGCACGTCGCCGGGCCCCGTGGTTGGGGCCTCAACGGAGGGGGCCGTGCCCGTCGCCGAGGTATCGGGGGCCGGAGCCGTGTCCGGCGAGACAGGCGCGGCCGGCGTCTCCGTCCCGGGCTCCGGCCGGGGTTTGGATTCCTTGTCCTTGCTGCAGCCGGTCGCCAGGAAGCAAACCGTCACGATCCAACCGGCCAACAGAGCATGTCGTCGCATGATCGCACCCTCACGCACTCGCAGCACGCGCACCCGGCCCGTGGTAGAACGGGCTGGCGCCCGGGCCGCAAGGCCTACGGGACCAGCCTTTACCTGCCACGCAACTGGGACGCGGTCAGCGTGGTAAACCCCTTCGAGTCGAACTCAAACGGGCCCGCTTTCATCCGCACGTGCACGCGATATTCTTTCTCAAGCTTTTTTGGTACTCGCCACGAGTACCCGCAGGTGAAGCCTCACCCAAACTCGAACTTGCCGCGAAGGATTATCTCTCCGTCGGGGGCAATGATTTGGAAGGAAGGTGCGTTGGGCCGGTTGCCGTTGACCAACAGATCGTCGAGGATCTCTCCGCCGGCGCCGGTAATGGCCAGGGTCAGGTAGACCTCGCTCGGGCTGCCCCAGTATTGGGTCTTTACCACCGGCTTGTAGGGCGGGCCGAATTTCATGACCGCGGTCCGGCCGGCCTCAACTTTGAAAGGCGGGGCATCTTTCGTTCCCACGCCGCTGGCAAGCGTCTGACGACCCCGCAGGCTGATTGCCTGCGCCTCCTCGTCTTCCTCTTCGTCTTCGTCAGCCTCGTCATTGCCGGAGCCCAGCCACGAGCGTATAGCCCGGGCCAGCAGAGACCTGCGATGCGGCTTGGGCGGGTCGGCGGGCTTGCTCGCCGGATCCTCCGTACCGGCAGGTCGCGTCTCGGGAGAGCGAGCCGGCGACGCCTGGTACCCCAGAAGCCGCCATTCCCCCACCGGCAGCATGACCGGTTTATTCTTCTCTCCGCTGATCTTGAGCACGCCCCCGTCGCCGTAAATCACCGCGTCGTATTGGCCACAGTTCATGTTCACTGCGGCGGCTAGGGCGCCCTGGTAAGGCACAACGGTCAGCTCTTCGCCGGTCGGAGAGATCTTCAGCTCGTAGTATTTCCCGTCGATGCACACCAGCTTCGAGACCGGCACCCGCTCCTTGCGGTCGGTCAGGCCGTAGCCGAAAGCAGGGGACTTCGTGTCCGGATCAATCAGCAACACGTCGCCATAGGTGGGATAGATCTGTCCGTCAAGGAAAGAGTGTTTTCTGTCGACCGTAAAGACGTCGTCGAATCGGCCGGTGCTGTTGAAGTCAAGCAGCACAAGGTGATGCGACTTGCCATCCAGGGTGATTTGGCCCTCGCGGTATGTGGCGGCAGCAAACGAAACGTTGGCCTGTCGAGGCGCCTTGCCCGCCTCGATGCCGTAGGAATAGACGGATACGAAGAAAGAATACTCCATCTTCGTGCCATCGACGTCGATGACCACGTCCACGCGCGGAAACTCGCGGCTGGCATAGTCGCCGCCCACCACGGTGCCGCCGCGATGCGCCTCGATCACCTGGTCGTCTGTCAGGTCACCGTTGCCGTTGAGATCGAAATGGAGACGATGGTAGCCCCGCGCGAGCCGGTTGGAGTCCAGAACGAATCCGAATCGCTGAGACCCCAGCTTGACCACGCCCCGGAAAGGAAAATCGCACAGGTACTTCTCAGGTTCCTTCCGGACGACCTGGGCAAACTCCTTGTCCATCCGCTGGGAGGAGTCTTCGTTATCGCGCAACCTGTGAAGGCCTTGGTGATTAACCATACGGTAGATGGCATACCTGTCGAAACGGAACGTCCCCGCCGGATCGGCCAACTGTTTGAGTTCGAGCCTGGCGGTTTCGGCCTGGGCGGTCGTCAGCCAGGGCACGAGCAGAACCAAGGCTCCCATACCGATCTTGAATGGAGAGGTGTTCACAGGCACAAACCTCCTGTCGCCGTCGCGTCCAGCGCTTCCCGCGAAAGAACACCCATTAAGGCAAGGGTGGGCTCATCGGACCCCGCGCAGGTTGAGCAACATCTTCCTCTGCTTATAGAAGAAAGTCAAGCCAGGGTTGCAGACAGAAAAGAGAGCGGACATTCGTCGTGCCATTTCGTATCATGTTGCCTGGATTGACCTTGACTCGATGCGCGTGATCGTATGCGAATCCCACGGCTGATCTGGAGACACTTCGAGGGCGGCGCGTACCTGCCGATGGAGGCCGGGACGCTGGACGGACCCGTCCACGAGCTGCCCGCTCCCCGACGGCTGGTCGTGCCGCTGGCCCAGCACGAAGGGCGGCCGGCGCGCCCCCTGGTGGAGCCCGGCCAAACCCTCGAAGCCGGCACCCTCATTGGCCGGACCGATGGCGATCACGGCCCCGGTATCCATGCCCCCCTGGCAGGACGGGTGACGGCCATCACGCGCGTGGATACCGCTCTGGCGACGGACGTCTTGGCCATCGAGATCGCGGTCAGCGAATACTGTTCCCAACACACCAGTTCCTTACCGGATCAGGCGGGCAAGATGCCCACCCCCCAGCAGAGCCGGCCGGCGTTGTCGGGGGGGCGGGCATCCAGCCCGCCTTATGGGTCGAAGCGCGAGACTCCCGGACTGGAAAGGGCAGAATCTCCGCCACCCCCTACCTGCTCAACTTCCGGCTTGCACGATGCGAATCGGAAGGACGGCCCGGTGAAGCGCAACCCCACGGAACTGGCCAACGCGGCTGACCACGCGGGAGTCATCGATCTGGCCCGCCCGTTTACCCCCCTGGGAGAGATGATTCGTGAAGCCGCCTCGTCGCGTCCTGATCACCTGATTATCAACGGCCTGCGAGCCGAACCCATGGTCACGGCCAACCTGCGCGTGCTGCGCGACCACCTGGAGGAGATTCTCAACGCGGGAATGGTCTTGCAGGCCGCGCTGGGCATCAAGCGCATCTGGCTGGCCGTCGATAGAACTGCCCGCCGGTTCGTTCGACAGTGCCGATCGGCCGTGGCCGGCACTCCCGTTCGCATCCTGGCGCTGGCCAACAAGTATCCCCAGGCCATCCCCACCCTGCTGGCCTGGACCGTCACGGGGCGGGAGACACCCCCCGGCCGGAGCCCCCTTCAAGCCGGCGTCATGGTGCTTGATGCGGTCGCGCTGGCGGATTTCTGGCGCGCGCTCCAGCACGGCTCGCCGGTGATCAGTCGGGTGGTAACCGTGGATGGCCCGGCCGTACTGCGTCCCGGCCATTACCGCATTATGGTCGGCACGACCTACGGCGAGGTGGTTGAACGCGCCGGCTTAAAAGCACCGCTGGTCCGGCTGATCGACGGAGGGCCGCTGACGGGGCGCTGCGTCGAATCACTGGAGGCCGTGGTGACCAAGGCGACGACGACCATCCTGCTCATTGATCATGACGGCGACCGCATCCCCACCCCCGGTCCCTGCATTCGCTGCGGGGAATGCCAGCAGGTTTGCCCGGTCGGGCTGGATCCGCGAAAGCTCCTCGATGCGTCCGAGCGCAATCGTCCCCAAGATGTCGTCCGGCTACACCCGCACGCGTGCGTGGAGTGCGGACTGTGCAGCTATCTTTGTCCGGCCGAACTGCCCCTGGCCGAGGCGGCGGTGAAGCTCAAACACTACAGCGCAAGGTCGTAGCGGCCGTTTTGCTCATAAAACGGCCGGTACGGAGCCCGGCCGCTACAGAAAATGGCCCACTTTGCGCCGGAGTGCAACAGGATCGGAAGTGGTATGCGCTGTGCCTTCATCGCTCCTCCCTGCTCTGCGCGGCCTGTCCGGCCGGCATGGACGCAGGCGCGGCCGGGCGAGGGTAATCAAACGGGCCCTCGTCGCTGATCAACCCGCACAGCTCCGGATCCTTGAGCACCTCAACAACCTGCATGGGCGCGCCATCCACCTCCATGGTGCCCGCAATCAGGCGGATACACTGGCTGTAGTCCACCCACCGTGCGGTATGTCCCAGGTAGAGAGGTTGAATGGGCTTGCCGTCAAGTTTATGCCATCCGTAAATGGCCACCTTTCCCGGCCGATGGAAAAGCTGCGGCGTCACCACCACGTCTTTTTTGATTCCGGCCACCAGCAGCCCCAGGGGCCATCCCGCCCGCTGTTCTTCGATCCGCTCGTGCGACCGGCGGAACACCTCCACCAAGGTGATGTCATAGTCTTTCGGACTGAACGGCGATGGTTCGAGCTTGACGGCCGCCTGGGCGTAGATGTCATCTACCATCTTGCGCGTTGGCAGCACGCATCTGAACCGGTCGGCAATGGCCTGGGCGGTCGTCGGCATCATCGGCATGCGCACGAAATCCGCATCCGAACCGACGCAGAGGTAATCCGGCATCACGTAATACCGGCCCTGATGTGAACCCGCTGAAACAGCCACCGGCACCAACCGGCGCAGAAAATCGGGCAGGTTGCCTCGTGTGATTTCCTGAGAGATGCGGGCCTCGCGCTCATCCAGCGACAGCTCCGCCACTTCACGGATGAACGCGCTACCCGTCAACGCGTCGGCCGCACGCGGCGGAATCGTGGTCCTGGGGGTCATGCAACCCCACGTGAACAGCAGTGCCGGACACAGAAGAACGCAACCCGCACCGGAGGCTTTTCTCACTTCTCACCTCTCACTTCTCACTGCAAGGCGGGCAAGATGTCCGCTCCCCGTAGCGGCGGATCTGCAGCCCCGCCCTACTGCTCGGCCGCGCGTTGCTCCCATTCCGCGTTCAGCGCCGCCAGTTCCGCCCTGGCCTGTTCCATCCTCGCTTTCAGGCTGTTCAGCGCCTCCACGTCTTTGTACAACTCCGGATCGCCGAATTGTTCACTCAGTTCCGCCAGCAGGGTCTCGCGCCCGATGATTTCCGCCTCGATCTCCTCAAAGGTGAGATGGTCATACGGTCCACGTTCGCGCCGGGGCTTGCTCCCGTTGGCGCGACGGGCCTTGCGCTCGGCCGCGGCCCGCTCCGCGGCCTGGCGCTCGGCCGCAGCCTGTTCGCGCTCGATGGTTTCGATGTAGTCGGAATAGTTGCCGTGGAAGATCCGGCAGCCTTCCCGGCGCATGACCATCAGTCGGTCGGCAATCCGATCCAGGAAATACCGGTCGTGGCTGACCACGATGATGGCGCCCTCGAATTCGAGGAGCTGCTCTTCCAGGGCCTCGCGCGAGGGAATGTCGAGGTGGTTGGTGGGCTCGTCCAGCACCAGCACTTCGGGGGCCTGCAAGATGAGCGTGGCCAGCCGGACGCGCGACTGCTCGCCGCCGGAGAGTTTGCCCAGCGGCTTGAACACGTCATCGCCGGTGAACAGGTAGCGGCCCAGCAGCGAGCGGGCCTCCTGGGCGGTGAAATCCGGCCGGGCCGCCAGAATCTCGTCAAGCACGCTCCGGTTCGGATCCAGCTCGGCGGGCTCCTGGGCATAGTAGCCGATGGAGCGTTTGCTATCGTACTTGACCGTGCCCGCCACCGGCTGGAGCTGCCCGAGCAGGATCTTGAGCAGGGTGGACTTGCCGGTGCCGTTCGGACCGGTGATGGCAAATGCCTCCCCGGCCTGGACAGAGAAGGTCAATCCCTCGAAAAGCCTCTTCTCGCCATAGGCCATGGCGAGATCTTCGGCACGGAGCACCACTCCGCCTTTGGCCTCGACCTCTTCGAACCGCAGATGGATCGTGCGTCGCGAAGTGGGAGCCTTGGTCACGAACTCTCCATCCCTCAGCCCTCGCTCCAGCCGGGTCAGGCGGCCCTTGGCCTGCTTCCCGCGTTCGGCGGCATGATAACGCGCGTAGTATTCCCGCTCTTTGGCGATGAAGGCCTGGTCTTTCTCGTACTGCCGCTGAAGCGACAGTTCGCGCAGCTTCCTGGTCTTGACATAGTTGGTGTAGTTGCCGGGGTAGTTGTAGACCTTCCGCCGCTCGACCTCGACGATGCGATCACACAAGCGGTCCAGCAGATAGCGGTCGTGCGAGATGATCACCGCCCCGCCGTGATGGCCGGCCAGGAATTTTTCGAGCCACCGCACCGCGTCGATGTCGAGATGATTGGTAGGCTCGTCCAGCAGCAGCAGTTCGCGGTCCTGAAGCAACAGTTTGGCCAGGGCCACCCGGCACTTTTGCCCGCCGGAGAGCACGGCGGTAGGCGTCTCATACTCTTCAGGCGGGAAGCCCAGACCGCCCAGGATCTCGTGGAGCCGGGTCTCAAAAGTGTGCCCGCCGGCCGCCTCGAACTGGGCATTGACCCGCTCATACTGCTTCAGCAAGTCCTCAAGCTGGTCGCTTTCCGCGTGGGCGGCGATCTGTTCGGACAGGACGTGCAGTTTCCGCTCCAGAGCCAGCAAGGGTTCGAAGACGCTGGCCACCTCGTCGCGCACCGTGCGCTCAGGCAGGATCTCCGGCTCCTGCTTGAGATAGCCGATCTCAAGCCCCCGGCTCCGCGTCACGGTACCCAGATCCGGCTGGAGTTCGCCGGCGATCAGCCGGAACAGGGTGGTCTTACCGGCCCCGTTGGCGCCGACCAGCCCGACGGTCTCCCCGGTCTGCAGTTCGAGCGAAACATCCTCCAGCACGACTTGCGTGCCGTACTGGCGGGTCACGGATTGAATAACGACAGATCCCATTCCGCTATCATAGGGCCTCAGCCCTTCGAGCCGAAGACCTTGCGGACCAGCGCCTGAGCATCGGCCATGGGCATATACAGGTGTAACTCGTCATCGGGCAAACGGGCGAATCCGTAATGCTCGTAGAAGCGGCGGGCCCGGTCGTCCAAGGCGTCGACTTCAATCACCGCCGAGGCCACCTGTTCGGCCGTCTCGACCGCAACACGTAACGCATGGACCAGCAGATCGCCCCCGAAGCCGTGGCCCTGGAACGCTCTATCTACAGCCAGACGTCCGATAAGCGTGCTGGGAAGTGGTAGTTTTACCGGGAAGCCCTGGCCCTCAGGAATGACGCCGATCGGAAGCTCTCCGTTGGACAACGTCACGTAACCGGCGATCCGGCCCGTCTTGGTAGCCAGAACGTAGCCCACCGTCACGCCTCGCTTCATCTGCTGATTGAGGCGGGTCTTCAGGTATTCGTTGAGACCAGGTTCGCCGCAGTCAAACAGTTCCCGCTTGTGTCTGGTCTTGTCAAATCGCTCAAACCGTAGTTCTTCAGGCACCGTAGCGTTCCCGATAGCGTTCCGCGGCTCGCAACAGCGCCTTGTTCGGCCCTTTGGGCTGGGTCAGCATTTCCAGCAGCGCCGCCTGGTCCCGGTCGGTCAACTCGCGCCGGCGGACGCGCTCCAGCGTCCGATCCGCAGCTCTCTCCAGGGTGCTGTTGATGAAGCTGGTGACGGTCATTCCCCGCTTGGCGGCCGCGCGCTCGATCTTCTTCTTCAGCGCCACCGGCTGACGGATGGTGATTTTGCTGTAGCCCGATCCCATGGCAGGGCCTCCCTGTTTTCCTCGTCACCAGTATACGGCATTTTGCCGTATACTGTCCAGCCGGGCACCCAGAGCGGCCCCAAAAACAACGGAGCGGCCGGCCCCCCCACCGGTCGCTCTTTCGAATGAAACGCGCCGGCAACCGCCGGCTGTTGGGGCGTTGCTGTATGGAACAGGCGGCGCTGTCTGGCCGCATCTGGCCGCCGATCAGGATGCTTACCCCCGTCCCCGCGCCGCCGAAGCCAATCCCGGTCTCGCTCCAGCGCCCCGCGGGCCCATCCTCCACGGCCTCTGCCTGATTCTAGTCTCAAGACTACCCTTACTGCTGAGCATGAATCCGAATTCAGGTGGATACCACCCCCCGATGTCTAAGCCTTGCCGATGAAAGCCGCCTCAGCGGCCCGGCGCAGTTCGCGCAGAAGTTCGACAAGTCGCCTGGGCTGGTAATGGGCATTGAGGCCGCTGGGGCTGGGCAACAACCAGATCCGGGCGGGGCCGAAGGTCTCCTCCTGCAGGCCCAGGACCGCGCGCGGCCTGCCAAAGGCCGCGCGGTAGGCGCTGATACCCAGGATGGCCACGAACGCGGGGCGGAAGCGGCGTGCCTTGGCCTCCAGCATCCGGCCGCCGGCTTTCAATTCGGCGGGAGTGAGTTCGTCGGCCGTTGCGGTCGCGCGGTCCACGATGTTGGTGAGGCCGTAACCCAGGGCCAGCATCTCCCGCTCCTCATGCGGATACAGCCGGCGGGGTGTGAACCCGGCCGCATGCAGCGCCGGCCAGAAGCGGTTTCCCGGCCGGGCGAAATGGTGCTGCACCGCCGCCGAATACAGGCCCGGGTTAATCCCGCAGAACAACACTCTCAGCCCGGGCCCGATCACATCCGGCAGGCTCCGGCCATGGGCGGCCAACAGTTCCTCTCGACTGGGTTTGTGCGCTGGTGTCATCGGGCTTATCATAGCCGCTTGCAGAGGGTAACCCCTCCAGAGGGCAGGCGCCTGTCGGAGGCGGGCATCTTGCCCTTCGGAGGGCGGGAATCCTGCCTGTCGGGGAGCGGGAATCCTGCCCGCCTTCAGATTTGTGCGACACGACCTGGGTACGAGAATCTTTTCTCGTACCAGCCCTGAGTAATTTGTTTCCACCAATAACCGTCAACGGAGTAACTGCACGATGAAGCTTCTCGTAGACTTCCTGGCCCTTACCGTCGCCGGCCTTTGTGCCTTTCCGGTTCTGGCCGCCAACCCGCGTTACCCGGCCAACCGTGAACCGCTTGCTCAAACGCCTTTTACCCCCCTGCCGCTTGGTTCCATCAAACCCGAAGGCTGGCTACGCAACCAGCTCGTCGTACAGGCCAATGGCCTCACCGGCCACCTCGATGAGTTCTGGCCCAGCCTGACCGATTCCAAGTGGAAAGGCGGCAAGGGCGAGGGCTGGGAACGAGCCCCTTACTATCTCGACGGTCTCGTCCCGCTGGCCTACACGCTCGACGATCCTCGGCTCATTGAGAAGGCCCGGAGCTGGGTGGATGCGATGATCGCCAGCGCTCAGCCCAACGGCTGGTTCGGGCCGGCGGACAATAAGGACCGCTGGCCGCTGGCCGTCGCCCTCAAGGTGCTGATGCAATACCACCAGGCGACCGGCGACCCGCGGGCAGTGGAGGTCATCAAAGGCTATTGCCGGTATCTCAAGAACAATCCTCCCGACTGGCCGGACAAGGAATGGCGCGGCATGCGGGCTATGGAGACCGCGATCACCGTCTACTACCTGTATAACCTGACCGGCGATCAGGAACTGCTCGATGTGGCCCGCTCCATCCAGGAAAACAGCTTCAAGTGGACGGAGCTCTTCCTGAACTTCCCGTACCCCAAGGGCGTGCAGGAGATGGGCGTCAAGCCCGCCCACCCCACGCATGTGGTCAACGTGGCCATGGCCGTCAAGTACCCCGGCCTGTGGTGGCAGCAATCGAAAGACGAGAAATTCAAACGTGCCGTCTACGAGGGCCTCAAAAACCTCGATGAGAAACACGGCCAGGTCGGCGGACGCTTCTGCGGCGACGAACATCTCTGCGGCCGGAAACCTACCCAGGGCACGGAGCTGTGTGCCGTCGTGGAGTACATGTACTCCATGGAGAACCTGATAGCCATCTTCGGCGACGCCGCTTTCGCCGACCGGCTCGAACTACTCGCCTACAACGCCAAACCCGGCACCTGCACCGCCGATTACTGGGCGCACCAGTATGACCAGCAGGCCAACCAGGTGCTGGTCAACGTCGCTCCACGCACCTGGAGCAACAACGGCCCCCACTCCAACCTCTACGGCCTGGAACCCAACTACGGCTGCTGCACCGCCAACATGCACCAAGGCTGGCCCAAGTTCGTCGCCCACATGTGGATGGCCACCGATGACCAGGGCCTCGCGGCCGTGGCTTACGGACCCAGCGTAGTGAAGGCCAGGGTCGGCAAGGACAATACGGAGGTCACCATCCGTGAGCAGACGGAGTATCCCTGGGATGGCTCGATCAAGCTGACGGTGGACGCGCCGGCCGAGACGCGGTTCCCGCTGCACCTGCGCATTCCCGCCTGGGCCAGTGAGGTGAAGCTGACGGTGAACGGCCAGGCAGTCAGCACGCAGACCAAGGCCGGCTCCTTCGCGAAGATCGATCGAACCTGGAAGAACGGCGATACGGTCGAGTTAAGCCTGCCCATGAAGCTGCGAACGGAGACGCGCTACAACAGCGCGGTGAGCATCCTGCGCGGCCCGATCTACTACTCACTGCGTATTGGTGAGAAGTACACCGAGCTGAAGAGGTACCATGACACATTGCCGGTCGTTGACTGGCAGATCGAACCGACCACGCCGTGGAACTACGGCCTGCTGATTGATCCGGCGAACCCGGAGAAATCCATCCAGGTGGAGCGGTCCGAGCCCGGCAAAGTTCCGTTCGACAACCACCAGCCGCCGGTGGTCCTGAAGGTCAAAGGCAAGCAGATCCCCGACTGGAAGCTGGAAAAAGACCAGGCCGGCGAAACACCCAGGAGCCCGGTCGCCGTGGACGGCCCGGCCGTAGACCTCGAGCTGATCCCCTACGGCAGCACACGGCTGCGCATTACGGAGTTCCCGGTGATTCAGCAGTAGAAGTGTGTGCAAAAGTCCGCGGTGGAGTTAAGAGAAGTCTGTGGATGGCTGCCTGTGGGCATGCCATCTTAATTCTCGGGCGCGCGGTATGCGTTAGACACTCCAAACCTTCACCGTATCGTTGATCTTGGTCTTGCCAGTCGCGCTCAACAAGCGACGATCCTTGAGGAGTTCCTCCACCATTCCTCGGATCTCTTTCCACTCGAAGATGCAAAATGCCTTCCTTATTACACTTGTGATCAACTGCCCTCGCGGGATGGGCCTCGCAGCCTCGCGTAAGATCATCTGCTGAAGATCTAATCTTGAAAACATGTCTGTGAAGAAGATTGACTGACCACGCGATCGGACCATCGCGTCATTCATTAAGAGTAGGCCTTCGGTGCTTCGGGAAGCGAAGACGAGATAATACTTCGGAATACGATGTTCTGCCTTTGCCTTGACGGGAAGAAATCCTACTTCAGCGAATCGCTCCTTGAGTTGCGCACACAAGCGATTAGTAACTACTCTAACTTGATCAGCGAAGTCCCTGGTGCTACGCAGTGTATCCATCCACCAATTACCACCGACAATCTGATCGAGTCGGTTAATAGTCGGAGTCACAGCCATGGGAGCATCGATCTCTTCCGGATCCTCCTGCGAAGGGTCAACTTCTGGAATGGCAGCCCGAAGTGCCGCCAAAGCACACCGGACGAATATCGGTGCGTTGAAGTTCAACAAGACCTCAATGCTCATCCGGGAATCTTTTACGTGGCGAAAGACGCTGTCGAGTCGTCGCCAATCTAACCCGTCGACGGTAAAGGGATCCAGGTACAGGAAAAGGGTATGGGTCGCAGCAACTTCTGCCACCTGCGGCAGCGAATCGGCGAGCGTACTGTTTATTGCCCTCGCGAACGGGAAGCCAGCAAGGTTGCGATCCAGGGATGCGAACAGCTTGGAATCCGCCTCAATGCACCAGACGGACACGTTCGCGCCGCGATCAATTGCTGCCTGAGCCTTAGTACAGATGATCAGTGGTGAACCGACGCTCCCGTCTGCAAACACTCCGGGCCCGGCAAACCCATCGACGAGGATAATACGTCGACCCAGCCTCGCCACCTTCGCCAGATAGGGCTCGAGATAGTACCCGAGAATATCGTCTTTGCGCTTGGACCACGGCCGCTTTCGCAGGAAGAAAGATTCATCTGCTTTGTGTCCCAACGCTCTTCCTCCTGGACAACTCTTCCTGACCGGGCATCTCGTCCCAGGTCCGTCCGTCGAGAATTCGCCCAGCCTGCTTCTTGTTCACCCCGCCCCACTGCTTGAAGAAAAACGGCACGCCTTGGGCAAGACATCGGTCCCGAATCTGTCTTACCCATTCCGGCTTCATCGGCCGCGCCCCCGGCCCCGACTCACCGCCCACAATCACCCAGTGAATGCCCGCCAGCGACAAGTTATGAATGGGACCCAGGAGCGGCTCGATCGACAGGAACCGAACGCGTGCATCCGTGCGCCGCAGTTGCCCGACACGGCGGATCACAAGCGAGTTCTCCACACTCGTGCCCATCCAGATGTTCGGCGTCCAGATCAGGGATTTGGAGTACTCGGCCGCGATCTGGGGGCGTTTCGTAAGCACCTGGAAGGTATGCTGCGGGCAGCGGTTCATCACATCGAAGACCTGTTGAATGAACTCCAGAGGAACATCCTCATGGAACAGGTCGCTCATCGAGTTGACGAAAATGGTGCGCGGCGTTTTCCACCCGAGCGGATCAGCCAGGGCCTCATGATCCAGGTAGACACGGTTGTTCCAACGCCCGTGATGATTGACGACGTGCAGGTAGTTCGCGGTCCGCCCAGGATCGTCCCCGCGTTCCCGGGCGGCAATCGCCATGCAGGCAAGCCGATAAGCCATGCGCTCGGCATAGCAGTGCCGGCAACCCGCGCTGACCTTGGAGCAGCCCACGACAGGGTTCCATGTAGACTGCGTCCATTCAATAGAGGAGCCCTGCGCCATACCCTAATATATACCTAACACGTTTTGAAATATCAACTGGCGCCGCCAAACTCAGCCCGGGGCTCTACCGCGTCCCCGCCAGCTCGTACAGCCCGTAGCCGGCGCTGCGCAGATGGCCCTGGTTCACCAGTTCCTCCCACACCTCGCGGGGGAAACCGGCCGGCGGCTGGATGGCCATGATCTTGCTGCGGCCGGTGCCGCTCAGCGCGCCGTGCCCCAGGCGCGAGTCCTCGTCCAACTGGGCTAGCTTGAGCCGCTTCTTGAACGCCTTCAACGCTCGCTTGAGATCCTCGGGATTTGCCGCCATGTCCAACCTCCGTTATGACTGGTCAGGTGACAGGTTGAGACGCCTATTATACTACCCGCCCAGTTCCGGCGGCAGTGACTCCGGCGCCGGCACGCCCACGACCTTCACCGCCCGCATGGCCATGAACAGCGGGATTTCCTTGCGGGCCGCATTTTCCGCCGCCGCCCGCGGGCCGGCTTGCGTGTGCTTGTGGCTGGTCCATTCCTCAATGGCGTCGATGAACAACCCCGCGTTGCGCAAGGCTTTTACGTACGCCTCAATGGGCTTGTGAAAACTCCACGTGTAGCGATCCGGGGCCTTGCCCGGGTTCATCACGATCGGAGCCTTACGCGGAATCAGGTATCGGTCCACTCGACGGTACTGCACCTTACGGGCCTCGTCCCACCCCCACGAGGTCTCCTTGGGCCCACGGAAGCAGGGATGCATCATCACCATCACCCATCGCCCCCAGGGGCGCAGCACACGATGCACCGATTGAAACACCGGCAGGATGGGGTGGATGTTCTGGATGGCCAGGATGCACGCGGCAGCGTCAAAGGCTTCCGCCGGCAGGAACGACAAGTCGCGGGCGTCGCCCACGTGGTATTGAATCGCCGGATCGCTCCGCTCCCGGGCCAGCCGGATCAACTCCCTGGCCGCATCCACGCCGGTAGGCTTCACTCCCATCTCGTGCAGGACCCGGCACAACACCCCCTGCCCGCAGGCCACGTCGAGGCAGGCCTCTCCCGCGCGTAACCCCAGCAATCGCAAGGCTCGGGGAATCACCACCTCACGGTGATACTCGCTTCCGGCCTCGCCCACCAACTGGTCATACCAGCCGGCGACGGCCCCCCAATCCGTGGGCAGGCCGGACAGCTCCGGCCGGGAAGCGGCCTTGGCCGCCGACGGTCGTTCCGGGCGGCGACGTTTCGATTCATGCCTGGACTTCATATTAACACCTTACCCGCGGAGGCTTCCCCTGACGAGACGCCCTGTTGAGTCCGGCCATTGAGGAGCCTAGACTTGAACAACCGGGCCAGGACAGCACATCCACCCCTGGGAGTCGATCTCGGCAGACCGTTTGGCGCAGGAATGCCGCCTGTGTCGGTGCTGAAGAGACGCCGACGCCACATCAGCCGGGACAAGTTCCACGGGTCACGCACAGGGGTAAAAAAGTATCCATCGTGTCCAGTATTGCCGACCCGCCGGTCGGTCCAACAAAGAGCGTAGTGTATGCAATCTACGTGTATGCAATCCACGGCTTGCCCGCTCATCGTTCTTGTGCTGTTTGCCTCGGGGGGCGTATGGGCTCAACCGCCCCGTGTCTGGATCGTTGATCAGGGCCAACGGAACACCGTCCCCAATCCCACCAATCGCATTCTGGAGATTGACCCCGTTAACAAGAAAGATCTGCCGGATGCCGAGGGCGACGCCATTATCCTGCGAACCGTGCCCAGCCCGGCGGAATCCTATTGCGACGAGTTGACTTTCGACGATCAAGACCGGCTCTGGGTCGTGGTTAAGAACCGTTGGGATGGCTTCCTGGACGGGCTTACCCGGATCGACAAGGAGACCGGGGACGTCCAGATTGAAACCTTCCCGTGGATCCCGCCGGATACTTGGGGCGGCGTCCTGGAGGGCCTTGCGTGGGACGGCTCAGGCCTGTGGGTAACCGCCTTCCGAGCCAACTTCGGGCCCAACGGCAGCGTGCTCAGCCGGGTGGACCCTCTCACCGGCAACCAGATCGCGCCATTCGATTCCGGCCCGCTGGGGGCGGCCAAGCACGTGCGCCTGCCCGGCAACCACTGCCAGGGCCTGCTGTATGATCCCTCCGACACCGGCTATCTCTGGTCCACCGACTGGCTGCTCAACAAGATCTACAAGGTTGATCTGGCCCGGCTGTACGATGCCGATCCCACCAACGACGACTACCCGGTCATTGCGGAGTTCGACCTGCCCATCCCCGCGGTCTACCACCTGGACATCGGCCCAAAGGGTATCGACTGGATGGGTGACAAGATCTGGATCTGCAATTGCCGCGACGGCATTTACGAATTCGATCCGACCACCGGCACTGCTCAGAAAGTCTTCTCCACACCACAATGGACCATAGACGGCATTGCCATATTGCCGCCCCGGATAGCCGTCCAGGCCGTGACCCCCACGAGCATCACCCGCTCCGCGTGGGTTGGCCATGGGCTCACGCCGGACGTCATCACGGTTACAAACACCGCCGCCGGCACGCTTCATTACTGGGTGGGCCGGGATGCCGTGCCCTGGCTCTCTATCAGCCCGACGTCAGGCCGCTCCACGGGCGAGACCGATCCGATCACGCTGACCTATGATCTTTCCGGCCTGCAGGTCGGCACCTATCATGCCACGATTACCGTCACCTCCCGCGATGCATCCAACAGTCCCCAAACCGTGGACGTCAACATCACCGTCCAAACCGTCAAACCCGACCTGGACGGCGACGGCGACGTGGACCAGGAGGATTTCGGTCTCTTCCAGGCCTGCCTGAGCGGCGCGGGCGTCGAAGCCTCCCCGGGATGCGCGCACGCCCGCTTCGACGACGACTCGGATGTGGACTACGACGATCTGATCATATTTGAGAACTGTCGCACGTCCGCCGGCGTGTTGGCCTCGCCCACCTGCGATCAATAATCAACAATAATCAGGCGGTCGCCCCCCGCCGCTACTGCCTCCCCGTTGAGGGCGCATTCGACGGGATCGGGCGGAAGACCGCGCCTTCGGGGATATAATGCGAAGGTAACGCCGACGACGCGTCGCCGGGGGCTTCGGCCGGGGCGACATCCAGCCCCAGTTCGTGATACTTCTTATTGAGCGTATTGCGGTTGATCCCCAGAAAATCAGCCGCCTTGAGTTTGACCCCCTCGCACCGCTGCAACGCCTCGTCGATGAGCGCCCGCTCCATCCGCGCGGTCACCCGGTCCCAGATGGCCCCTGTCTCGCCACCGGATTCATCAAACGCCTGGCGCACGATGCGGCGCATCAGATCGTCGATGGAATCATTGTGCAACGTCGGCCGGGTCTGCTCGGCAAAGGCCCTGATGGTCAGCGGCAGCAGGTCCTCCGTAAAGTGCTCCCCGCGCGAGAGCACCACCGCACGCTCGATGGCGTTCTCCAACTCGCGGACGTTTCCCGGCCACGGATAGCGCAACAGCAGATTCAGCAGGTCGCGGGAGATCTTGCGCAGGCACCGCCCGTTGGCGCTGTTGTACTTGTCCAGGAAATGATCAATAAGCTGCGGGATGTCCTCGCGACGTTCGCGCAGCGGCGGCAGGTGGATGGCCACCACGTTGAGACGGTAATACAGATCTTCGCGAAAGCGCCGGGCACGCACCTCTTCCTCAAGATCCACGTTGGCCGCGGCAATGATGCGCACGTCGACCGACAACGTGCGATAGTCGCCCACGCGCTCGAACTCGCGCTCCTGGAGCACCCGCAGAAGCTTCACCTGAAGGGCCATGTCCAGCGTGGCGATCTCGTCAAGGAACAGCGTCCCCCCCTGGGCCGCCTCGAAACGCCCGATCTTGTCGCGAATCGCGCCGCTGAACGCGCCTTTCACGTGTCCGAAAAGCTCGCTCTCCAGCAGGTTCCCCGAGAGGGCGCCGCAGTTCACCCGAATAAACGGCTTGTCCTTGCGCTCGGAGTTGTAATGGATGGCCTTGGCGATCATCTCCTTGCCGGTGCCGGTCTCGCCGATCAGCAACACCGTCGCCCGTGTGGCCGCCACCTGATCGATGGTGCGGAACACATCCATCATCGCCGGACTCGAGCCCACGATGTTGGAGAAGTGATAGCGGTCCTTCAGCGTCTTGCGCAGCTCGGCCAATTCGTCGATCAAATCCTCCTTCTCACGACGAATAAGCTGATTCAGCCGGACGGCCTGGGCAACCAGTGCGGCCACGATGGTGAGCACCCGAAAATCGTTTTCCAGCGTCGCCTGGTCCACGTAGGGCTTGTCCACGCTGAGCACGCCCACCGGCCGGCCCTCGCACAACACCGGCAGGCAGATGAAGCTGTAAGGCTTGTCGCTGCCCTTACGCGACCCGGTGCGATCCAGGTACTCCGGCTCGTTGCGCACGTCGGCCACCACCCAGGGCTGGCCCGTGGCGAACACTCGCCCGGTGATGCCCTCGCCGATGGCATAGGTGCCGCGCCGCTGTTCTTCGGCCGATAACCCGTGGGCGGCCTCAATGCGAAGCTGGCCGGTCATGTCGTCGTGGATCACCAGCCGGCCAAGCTGAATGCCCATGTGGTTGGCCAGCACGCGCATCACCCGGTCGAACACGCCCTTCAAGTCGAGAGAGCTGCCCATGATGGCCGCAGTCTCACGCAGAATGTCGATGGCCTGCTCCATGAATGCTTATCCAATGATTAGCCCCGCTCATACAACGCACAGCGCAGCATAAGATGATATTATCATACTACCCCCGTCCAGGCAAATGGTGAATCGTTTGCGGGCGGGTGGCAATCCGGGGCCCTCGGCCTGACGGCCGTCTTTGGCGGGAAACAGGTTGCGGCGTTCTGGGCCCCCTTCCACCGGGGTGAAGGTCTGGTTTGGACGGCGCGCACAGGATCACACGGCCGGCAGCAGGCAGGCGACGGAGACGGCGGGAACAGTGAAGGCACTGTCAGGGCCGCGATCCACCCTGCATCCTGCCGGCCGGAAGCCGCGCGCGAGGGGCTGGAACCCGGCTTAAGAAGATTTACTGGCGCCTGACGCACCAGCTTGCCGTGCCTCGCGGCCGGCCAGGGCGGCCAGTTGATCCATGTTCCGGCGGGCTATGTCTGTCCAGTGGGTCCAGAAGTCCAGGGCCCGGCTGCCAACTTGTGCCATGGCCTGGGCTTGGGCCGTCCACGTCGCCAGCGAGGCATTCCACAGATCCTGTGTCCGGGCCTGCATTTCGACCATGGCGTGGCTGGCTTCGACGCCCTTCCTGAAGAGCTCGAAACCGCTGCGCACCGCCTGGTCCATCATCTGCATCCCGCCTTCCATGAGGTTCCGAGCCTCGGGGGCTTCGCGCTCTGACCTGTGCTGCTGCGCCATGAGTACACCTCGCGTGATATAGAAAGAAACAGATCCCGCGCCGAGGGATCACTGAAGAGTAGGGACCAAATGATTGGTATGCCGGGGCAGCACACGAGTCAATCTGAATTCTTTCCGTTTATGCGACCTCCTCTCAGCGCACGCACCCATCACGCCCGCGTCGGAGACGCATGAAAAACGGCTATTCTGAAGCGACGCAGATTCTCTCGGCAGGCTCTCACGGAAAGGGCGAACGGCGGTGGCGAATTACGCTTGCCCTCTTCAGCCCTCTGCTGGAGGTTCTCAAAGCACTAAATGCATCTGACGAAGACCCCATGCTCAGGCTGGAAAAGGAAGATCCGAGCCAACGACTGACTGCGGACAACCAGCTACTGACCCGCTCAGTACTCCACGCTCAAATTCCCCAGCGAGGCCGGGCTGTAGAGGTGCCGGCGGGCGCCGGACCAGGAGCTGTACTCTCCCAGTCGGGCGTTGTAGCGTCCGAAATTCACCCCCCACACGCCAGGCTTGCCGGCCAGGGCCTTGAGCGGGATGCGGATCTCCACCGTCCAGCGGTCGGGCTGCGACGTGTCATCCAACGCGGCGGCCACGTCCGCCGGCCAGTCCGAGTGCCGCGCGACGCTGGCCAGGCACGGCACGCCCTGCTCGCTGACCACTGCGCCGTTGGCCTTCACCACGAAGTGCAACAATCCGCCGGCGTCCACCGCCTTGCGTGCCGGATCGAGCACCACCTCCACGAGATCTTCGCCGGACGGCCACAGGTCGTCGTAACGCACGGTATTGCCGCGCGAGATGATCCGATCCGACATCCGGTCGTCCGCACAGTTGAACCCGATATAGAGGTAATCGCTGTCATGGCAGACGAAGACGATGGTTCCCTGTGAAGGCCGGTCGGGGCTGCCACGGCCCTGTTTGGGCACATCCAGGGCCCCCACCAGCACAAAATCGCCGGCCACGTTGGTGGTGCCCAGCGGCCAGTCGTCCAGCCGGCCGTCCAGTTTGAGGGGACGGGTCAGCCGCTGGGAGACGATGGCGGAGATTCTTGCGGGCGAGGCCGTAATTTGACCGCCATCCTGCCCCACGACCGCCGTCTGGACGTTGAACACGCCGTCCGGATTGGGGAAGAAGGCCGGCACTTTGGCGGACACGATGCGCCGGGCAAAGCGCCGCGATTCGAGCCGGTCGATAGCCGCGCCCGGGTTTTCAACGGTCCAATCCTCCGGCAGGCCGGCAAACTGGATGGTCCCGGTGAACGGTTCGCGCGTGGCGTTGTACAGCGACACGGCGGCTTCCAGTCGTACCGGGGTTCGCGTATCCGTGCGGTCGATATCGACCCGCACGCCTTCCACCGTGGCCCGCAGGCCGCGCACTGCATTGCTCAGGCGGGCCCACTCGATCTGCTGTTCAAAGCGGACCATGTCCTCTTCGGGCGTGGTCAGCTCACGTTTGCCGGCCTGTTCATCCTCAAAAGCGGCCAGCAGTTCGCGGGCCATGAGCCGCCGGGCCAGCGACCAGACGGACGGATCCGCCTCCCACCCGTTGGGCCGCCCGTCGAGGCAATGCTCGCCATAGCAAAGCGTGCCCCCGTAGGCGAACAAATCGGCCGCGATCAACTGAGCGATGGCCGGCCGGCGGTTCCGCTCCAACAGCCAGAGGTATTCATAATCCTGCAGACCCCGCAATAACCGCTTGAGCCGGATCGATGGGACCGGATGCGAGAGCCCGTAGGGTTTGCCCGGCCAGATCAGCGCCGCCTCGCTGCCCTCGACCCGGGCTCCTCCCTCGTCCGCCCAGGAATTGACCGCCGGCAAAAACACACCGCCGCACTCGAACCGATGCGCCTGCCAGGCCAGACTTCGCGCATGCACCGCGGGAGCCATCAACGAGAGGGAGCCGGCGAACGGCGGGCGGTCGGGCATGAACCACGTCCCCCGGCCATTCTTCCGCTGGCGGCGCAGCTCGGCCGGATCGGCCAGACTGGCCGGCGGACACCATGTGCCCACCAACCGGGACACGTCGCGGAACGGATCGTTCAACCAGCCATAGGGCGACATGGGCTGTGGCGCCAGCGTGCACAGCACATTCAGCCGACCCTCGGCTTCGAGCGCCCAGGTTCCGAAGCGTTCGAACTGCTCGTACTGCTCAGCGCGCCCCGCACCAGGCAGCGGCATCCACACGAAATGTCGATCGAACCAGCCTTTCTCCCGGAAGTGGGCCGCCGACTGCCGCAGGTAGTCCGCGATGGCCTGCTGATGGGCGGGCGAGCCCCAACCGCCGTAAGCTTCCGGGGGTGGACTGGCCAGACTCACCGGCAACGGCCAGGCCACCGCCGCCGAACGATCATCAAACAGCGTCCCCTCCAGGATGCCCGTAATCAGGCGGTCATAATCGGCCCAATCCAGCTCCGGCCGACCCTCCGGGCTCAGCCGCGCCAACGGGTAAACGTCCGTCAGAACCGGGCTGAGCCGGTGCTCGTGCAAAATCCGGAGCGTCCCATCCACTACGGCAACCGCCTTCTGGCTGGCCGGATCTTCAAAGCTCAGCCGAGCCGGGGCGTACGGTTGCCCACCGACCTCTACATGGTGACGCAGCAGAGCGGCCGTGTTCACCCCGGCAATCATGGCCAGGTGCCGGGTGTGAGGAATGGCAAAGGGCCACACCTCCAGCGACACGTCCAGCTCGCGCGCGAGGCCGCCCCGCGCACCAATTCGTAACTTGCCCCGGTAGTTGCCCGGCACAGTCCCCGGAGGCACATGAATATCCATCCACACCGCCTCCGTCCGGCCGGGTTGAACCTCGAAAGGCAACCCGCCGACCGGCGCAAACATGGGTACCAGCACATCGGGGTACTCGCGCGCGGCGCGCAGCTCGGGCGTGAGCCGCAGGAACCACGCGGGATAGTCCGTGGCCGTAACGCGCAGCTCTCGGTAGAGGCGCACCTGCTCGGTCGGGATCACGTGCTCGCCCTGCCGCAGCTCAGTCAGTGAAAAATCCCCAACAATTAGCGCATTTTTACGACTCTTTAGGGCTATCTGGAGGGATATAATCTCGTTAATGGCTGACTGGAGGCGGATGATCCCGGCCGCATTGCTGTAGACCTCGTTTTCCAGCTCGGGCGACGCATCAGGCAGGATCACGGCGAAGTCGGGCACTGCCCAGATTTGGGCAGCAGTCCAGCTTCCGTCCGGCGACAAGCACCCCCCCGCCGCCAGGAGGAACGGAAGGACACACACGGATAAGACCATTGAAACCGAGCGTTTCAAGGGAAATTCGTCCTCTCGGCCAGGTATTTTCGAGCAGGCGCATGGAGCGCGAACCTGCCTTGAATCCGGGCGTATTCTAATACGATTCAACCGGTTTTCCATGAGCTAACTAAACTGGGAGCCTTTTCGGGCCGACATGACCCACGGCTGTTCAATTCTGTCGGCTCGGGCTTGCCCACAAACGCGGCACGTCCGACATGAATGGCAACGAAACTGGCACCCGGATGGAAGCGATGACGGCTTGAGCAACCGTTCTTCATCGCTTTATGCGCCGGTACGGCGATTCAACCATCGGCTGGAACGTGTCTTGCGGGGCGCGCAGCACAAAAAGGGAATGAGGGCATGGGGCTTGCTATGAGCGATGTGGGTCGCTCGGCCCTCTTTCTCGGCGATCGATCCGACACCCAAGTGCCTGGTCCCTTGGCGAAGCAGGAGGTTCACAGAAACATGGTACTGCAGAAGACGGATGGGACTGTGGAGTTCAGCTTCTTCCGGCCAACAGCGTCGAGCGTCTTCGTAGCGGGAGACTTCAATGGCTGGCACAAGACTTCAATGCCCATGACCCGAGGGGAGGATGGGTGGTGGCATTGCCGCTTCCGTCTGGCTCCAGGCATCTACCAGTTTCGCTATCTCGCTGATGGACAATGGTTTACGGATTATGCGGCCTTCGGCTTGGAACGGGGGCCGTTTGGGTGGAATTCCGTCCTGAAAGTGGACCCTCCGCTGGTCACAACTTCCAACGACGGGCGTCAGGCCGCATAAGGCACAGGTCTGGCGGCTTGGCCGGGCTGACGGCTCGGCGCAGCGGGGCCACCGCAGGCCGGCCCCAGCTCCGACGCCTATAATATGTGCCTTTGACCAAAGGGCCGCGGGTGCCGGCCTCTGCCCAGTGGCGAACGTGAATCGCCGGGCCTTGACGCCGACGTCCAGGGACAGTAGCTTACTTCGGGCGGGTGGTCATTGACCGCCTGCCCGTTTAATTTGAACGCAGAGACAAACATGCCTGCCCGGGTGGCGGAATTGGCAGACGCGCATGCTTGAGGGGCATGTGTCCGTAAGGACGTGCTGGTTCGATCCCAGTCCCGGGCATTTCCTCCCAGGAAAAGCCTCCCGGTGCCTGACGGTGCCGGGAGGCTTTTTTTCCAAGGACTTATAACAACCGGCGGTGGTGTCACTTCGGACCACTGACGACCGACGATCCATCAGCGGATGCCCCATGCGCCGCTGGGGCCAGGAGGTGCCCCGCGGGGTCGGGGCTTGCGGGCTTCGGGTTGGCCGGCTATCTGGCCCTGGGCGAGGTCGTATCGGCTACCGGGCCGCCGACGCTCTCAGGTCGGCCACGGCCTCTCGGACGGCGGCAATCTCCACACCGTGCTGGCGTCTCAATTGACCAATTCCTACCTGATCCGAGACCGACTCGGGGAGGCCAAGCCGTTCCCGAAGTTCGTGGATCGACACCCCCGCTTTGGCCGCGACCTGTTCCAGCGTCATGTGGCCGCGAATCTCCTGCTCCTGTTCCTCGTGGACCGCACCAGCCTCGGCGAGAGCAGGCCGGCTCGACCCGCCAGAGGCCGTCGCGGGTCTGATCGCCTGAGCTTCCGCTATCCATGCAAACAGGCCGAACAGGCCGGCAAATGCAAGCAGAGTAGTTCCCCCCAGGATCGTGCGAGTGGCCGTGCCAAGTCGCTTTGTGCCGCCGTTGCCGCCGGGCAGGAGGGACTGCGTCATCGCACAAATCCAGCCCCAGTGCAGGACCAGATGGACCAGCAGCAATCCGACCATCCCGACGGCCAGCCAGAAGTGCAGGTTTCCCCAATCGTGCCGGCTCCAGCCCCACAGGGTCCATGCCGCTCCGCGCCCATGCCCGCCCGAGCCGGCCGGGAGGGTGTAGTAAATCACCCAGCCGGTGGCGATCAGCCCGAGCATCGCAAACAGGGCCAGGGTGTCAATCCAGAAGTTCAGTCGGCTGCGCCGCATGGCCAATCTCCTTTTCCGGGCAACACATCGCCCATCTGAAGGTAGAACGACTGCGGCGCCGAAAACCTGCGGCGGCAACGGGGTTTCTCACAAATTCCAGCGGGGCGGCAACAAGACGCCTTCAGGTTGAGGGGCGCAGCCCTCCAGGGCGACGGAGCTGGAAGCCCCACCGCCCTGGAAAGCCCCACTGCGATCACAATGCGCAGACTGCGATGGACCGGCACAGCCTTTCGAGGTTAAATCCAATCCCTCACGGTTTTCCGCAAGAGGAGAACGATCACGACGATCCTTTGTCCTTGCCCTTATCGTCGTTCTTGTCCTTGCCCTTGTCCTTACCCTTGTCGTCATCCTTGCCCTTGTCCCCGTCCTTATCCTTGCCCTTATCGGCATCCTTGCCTTGGTCCTGGTTGGAGCCTTTATCCTTATCTTTGTTGCAGTTCTTGTCCTTATCGCAGTCCTTATCCTTACCCTTATCGTCGTCCTTGTCCTTGCCCTTGTCCCCGTTCTTGTCCTTGCCCTTGTCGGCATCCTCGCCCTCGTCGGAATCCTTGCCATGGTCGGGCTTGCAATCAGCATCCGACGACGGAGGAGGCGGATTCTCGATGCAGTTGCTTTGTGCGTTCAGATAGGCATCCAATCGATTCTTGATCGACTCGGCCAGCGCGAAATCGGCGGACGACAGCTCGCCGCCAAGCTTGTGTGCCGCAAGAAAGGCGTAAGCGGCGTCCAGGTCTGATTGAATGCCGGCCGGATTGGAGCCGTGCAAAATGCTCAGTTGCGTGGCGATCAGGAACTTGGCCAGTTTGACGGTCATGTCGCTGGAATTCGACTTCTTGGCACCGGGCAGCCTGTCATTCAGCAGGTCCAGCAGGTCTTCCTCGTCGTACGTTTGGCACCCGATTTTGATCGAACGGACCGGCCAGGCATCAAGATGATTCTTCCAATAGCCGGGCGTGCGTGGACAAATACCGGCAGGCGGGCAGATGCAGAAGGCCACGGGAACATCTTCGCACCCCAGTTGAACCTCGAACATCGTGCCGGCGGAGGAGCAGACCCGATGGCCGGCGGGGAGTTCCGCTTCGACGATATAGAGGCCCGGTTGCAGATTGGGGAAGTGACAGATCCCGTCCCCCCCGGTGACGCCAACCATCTCCGTGTCGCCCCGGTACAGCTTGATGGTTACGCCGGACACGGGCCGGCTCTGGTCGTTGTCCTCGCAGAACACGGCCGCGGAGATGGACGCCGGCAGGAGCTCACCGAAATTGTTGTTATCGCCATTCACCCCGGCGTCCAGGATGATGTCCCTGAACACGGCGTTACCGGGCGTGCCCTGGGCATCGCTGCCGTCCGCATAACCGGCCGGCTGAGTCTCCTCGATCGTGTAAGTGCCCGCCAGCAGCCCTTCGAAACAATACCGGCCATCAGGGCCGGTTGTGACCGTTCTGTTCACCGGCGCGCCGAGAAAATCGACGCCGCTCAGCGTGATGGTCGCGCCTTCAATGGGCCTCTCGCCGGCCTCGAAAACGCCATCGTCATCGCAATCGACATACACGTAGCCGCACAGGCTGGAGAACTCCGGCACCAACCCGGCGTCCAGGTTGAGCTCGACCTGCCCGCAGGTCAGCAGGGTACAGGGCGTCTTGCCGGTCATGGGGTCCGCGTCGCTGTCCCGGCCGTCATCCCCCTGGTCCGGCGGGCTGAAGGCAAAACCGGCCGGCAGATTACGGAACCGCACGAAATATCCGCCCGGCGGCAGCGTGAAACTGTAATAGCCGTTCTCGTCGGTTTCGATCGTCGTCAGCAGAAAATCCGTCGGCTCCATCGGGCCCCCGGGCGTAGAGAGTTGACAGTAGTAAAGGTCAACCGCCACACCCGCGACACCCGGCTCGCCGTCATCCTGAATACCATTGCCGTTCAGGTCCATCCAGACCAGGTCGCCCAGCACGATATCGCACGTGGATGCCGGCGCAGCCTGGGGCAACATACTGATTCCAATAATCACAGATAGAACATAAAACCATCGCATTGTCAGACTTCCTCTTCCCGATACCAACACGTCGCATTTACCTGTCATGTCGTCTGCCCTGTCATGCCGTCGCGAGACGCCTCCGGGGAACGCTCATGGTCAGGCCAACCAGGAGCAACAGCAGGGTGCACGGACTGGGGGCCAGGATCAGAATATCCTGGGCCTTGGCGCCGTTATCGAACCTCACTAACTGGGCGATACGCACCTGGCCTATGCCCCAGGTGGGGTTGGCGGCGACGAACTGGTCATAGGCATCTCGCCAGAGGCTGTTATCTTCACCGTCGGCGGTATAGCCCATCGAATACGAGATCGCGCGCTGAAGCTGGTTGCGACCGGCAGCCGTACCGTCTTCGTAGCCATACATCTGGGCGAGGGTTCCATCCAGGAAGCTTGTGTAGAGCCACGCGGTGTACCCACTGAGCTCTCGGCCGCTGCTGTTTTTCAGACCAATTTCACTGATCTGATAGACAGGACTGTTCGGATTAAAGGGAGTGCCCACTTCGACCAATTCATCCGGCTCGACACAGAACGTGGCAAAGCTGTCGAAACTGCTGCCGCTGGCCGCGTGCGCGGCAAACGGGCCATCCTCCTGGCCGTAGAGCCAGGACCCAAAGTAGGTGAGGGTCAATGTGTCACCTGTCTGGACTACCGGATGCGCCCAAAGCATCGGCCCGGGGAGCAAACACAACCCGATTCCCGTCAACAACAACGTCCGCTTCATGGCTTTCCTCCTCCTTTGTCATGGCAACAGGGCGGGCACGCGCCTCGCCTTTTCCAGTCGCGCCGATGACGTTTCAACCCTCCTCTCCCCTTGTATCCCACACCTCTCACACCAGGCCGCCACTCGGAGGCCCAAGGTGCATGACGCATTCATCCCGAACGGCACGATCCGCGCCTCGCAACAGGCGTTGCGAAGGAGAATCGCCTGTTCCATTTAGAGCTAATAAGAGTGATTCCGAACTAAGCGTGTTCGCTCGGCACGGCGCACGATCAGCGCCGCATCCGGCAGCCCCGAAGTATAAAGGCGGGCACTCTTCCCCGTCCTTCCACTGTCATCGTGGCGTCTGACACGAGACACATAGCGAAGTGATTCGCTTCAATGCCTCCTCCATCACGAGAGCTTCCAACCGCCCCCATTTACCGTGTGCGGAAATAACGGCCGTACTCCGGCTCATTCCGCAACCGTTCGTCTCAGTCTGGAACTCTCCGCCACCCGCGTTCCTTATACCACTTTTCCCGCAGGAAGTCAATATTTGCAGAGCATGCATACCACAATTTTCTGAGGCCGGCGGGTTGCCCAACACGCAACGCTTGTTCACGGGCAGAATCACAGTACCTATACACTACCGTGCAAGGTCGTGGCGGCCGGGCCGGGTACCCGGCGAAAGCTGGGTGCCGGCCGTTTCACGGGCCGAACGGCCGGTACGGAGCCCGGCCGCTACAGAAAATGGCCTGCTTTGCGCTGTAGTGCTATAGGACCTGGCCCTTGATCCCGACTAACAAGGATGTCGCGGCAACTTCAATGCCTGGTATTTTTGAGACAGGGTTATCGGTCGCTCGAAGCGGCGTTGGCAAGAAACAGTTTCCGCAACGTTCCACCGCGCACCATCCATCATCCTGCTGACCGCGTGCGGGCGCACCCGGCGGGACGATGGCTACTCCACCACCTGGATGGCCGGGAACTGTTCGATCAGGCGCTCCAGCACCCAGCCCCCCAGCGTGACGCGCATCTCCACATGGCCGTCTAAATAGCGGCGATCGGCGACTTCCGCCTGCTTCTCGACCGCATGGACCGCGCGCCCATCTCCGGCGGGCAGACGAAGCACGACCTCGCGCGGATCGCCCGCCACCATGCGATACACGGCATCCACCAGCCGGTCCAGCCCCGCGCCGGTCCGGGCGGAGATGGGAATCGCATCCGGAAGCTGATGCCGCAGGACGGCATACACCGCCTCATCGCGCAGGGCATCGATCTTGTTGAGCAGAACGATCATTCGATGCAACCGACCATCCCGCGACCGCTCCGTTTCGGACGGGCGCACTCCAAGATCTTCGAGCACCCGTTGAACGGACTGATACTGTTGCCAGGCCGTCGGGGAGGAGGCGTCCACCACGTGCAGAAGCAAATCGGCGTGAACGGTTTCTTCGAGCGTGGCCCGGAATGAGGCCACCAGGTGGTGCGGAAGCCGGCGGACAAACCCCACCGTGTCGCTGAGCAGGGCGTAGGCGCTTTCGCCGAGGTTCCAGCGCTGCGTCTTGGTGTCCAGCGTCGCGAACAGCCGGTCGGCCACGAAGACGTTCGCGCCGGTCAGCGTGTTCATCAGCGTGCTTTTGCCCGCATTGGTGTAACCGACCAGGGACACGTTGAAGTGCTCATGGCGGGCGCGCACCTGGCGGATCTTGCGGTGGTGAATCTCGGCAATCTGACGCTTGAGCTGGGTCACGCGACGATCCACCAACCGGCGGTCGATTTCGATCTGCCGCTCGCCGGGGCCGCGGGTACCGATACCGCCCACGCTGCCGGCGCCCGTTCCGCCCCCGGCACCGGCGATACGCTCGAGGTGGGTCCACATGCCGCGCAACCGTGGAGCGGTATACTCGAGCTGAGCCAGCTCCACCTGAAGGCGGGCCTCGTGCGTGCGGGCCCGGCTGGCGAAGATGTCCAGGATCAGCTCGCTGCGATCGATAACCTTGCACTCGCAGACCGCTTCGATCTCGCGAAGCTGGCCGGGGGACAGGTCGTCGTCAAAGATGATCACGTCCGCTTCGTGCATGCGCACGCGGCGGGCCAGCTCCTCCACCTTGCCCTTGCCGATGAAGTAGGTGGCGTCCAGGCGGTCGCGTTTCTGGAGCATCTGATCCACCACGATCGCCCCCGCCGAGTCGGCCAGATCCGCCAGCTCCTGCAGCGACTCGCGGGCGTCGTATTTGGTATCGCGCAGCTCCACTCCTACCAGAACCGCACGCTCCCGGCGGACGGAAAAATCTCTGCTGTCTGTACGCTGTTGTTTTCCCAATGGTCTCCCGTTGGTTGTAAGCAGTTACCTCTAATTGTAGGCACCACCGTGCCTCAGTCCTTAATGCCTGATGTCTAATGACCAATGTCTAAAAGATGACAGAATGCCTGATGACCAATTCCCAAAGGGCGGCATCACTCTCGGCATGAGACACTCAGTCATCAGGCATTCATCAGACATCAGGATTCAGACATTAGTCATTCGTTCGCAACAGGTCTAATGATCGGGTACTTCTCCGCCAGCGGCTCCAGGTCATGGTACAGCCGGGCCCGCTCGGCCAGGAAGGCCTGCTGGGCCGGCATCGACTCCCGCCGACAAGCTTCCGCCAGCAAGGCGTGTACCAGGGCCGCGCGGGGCGACTCCAACAGCTCAGCCACCCTGACCTTTTCCGCCAGCCCGCTCGCCGCCGCGCCCGCATGACCGGCCGCCAGTTCATAGCGTAACTGCACCGGCAGCAATTTCATTCGCTCGGCCAGCGTCAACGGCGCGTCATACACCGGTCGGAAGGCCGCGTAAGCCTCCTCGACCTGCCCCAGCAGCAACAGGCTGTCCGCCAGCATCAGCCGGATGTGAAAGCCCAGCCCCTGAATTCGCCCCACCCGATGCCGCAGCAATTCCCGGCAAATCTCAACCACTTCAGCAAACCGTTCCCGGCGGAACAACAACCCCGCAAGCTGCTGAAAAAGCATGGACTGGGCCCGCTCAGAGAGCGAAAACCGTCCCAACATCCGCTCCAGCCGGGCCTCAGCATCATCCAGCCGTCCATAGGCAATGAGCACGTTGCCGGTCTGGATCTCCCGTGCCAGCCGGACCGAACGAACCATCAGCGCTGCCCAAAGAATCAGCATCCCCACCAGCAACATGCCCAGCACGGGGCGACCTGTTGATGCCGGCAAAGTCAACGCCCACAGCGAGATGGCCACGAAGAAGCAGCCCACCACTACGCGCAAGATCATCGATATCCGGAGGTTGCGTCGGAATGCGCGCAGCAGCTCGTCAATAGAGGCGGTGGTCACAGCGGCGCCTCCGCGTGAGGATACCGGGCCGCCACCGCTTCCAGCTCCGGATAACGGGCCACCAGCGCCGCCGGACGGATCAGCAGGGTGGCGTCATGCCAGCACCGGGCGGCCTGTTCGGGCTGCTGAGCACGATCGAACGCCGCCGCCAGCAGGCCATAGCCGTACCCGGCCCGAGTGCTGAGGTGCTCGCGAAACAACCGGCGTCGCTCATCGGCCCGATCGAGGCTATCCTGGGCCTGCCCCAGCAGGACTTCCCGTAACAACGACACCAGCTCGACTTGTGCCTTCAGCGGGTCAGGCAGCCCCATTGAATGATCCGACCGAGCCAAACGATCCAGCAGTGACACCGCGTCGGCGATCTGCCCCGTGCGCAACATGGCCTCGGCCAGCCCGACCCGTGCGGTATGCAGTTGCAGCGGATCGCCCCGCCCCTCTTCCAGGACGGTCTCGTAAATGTGCTGGGCGATTTCGTACTGTTTCTGGGCTTCGGCCGCCGCGCCCAAGGCCAACAGGAGCTCGCAACGCGCCTGCGGCTGTTGGATCGGCCGGGACAGCACTCTTTGCAGCAGGGACACAGCCCGGCCCCACTCCTGAAGCTGGACCGACTCGAACACCTCGATCAGCAATGCAGACAGCCGGCGCTGCAGATACGCGCTGCGGAGAAACATGCCGATGATCGCAAGCAAAACAAGCTGAGGAACAAGCCAGCTCCAGGGCTCGCCAACGGCGAACAGACGAGAATCCGCCACCCAGGCCCCTAACAGCATGGCCAACCCGAGCAGGATGGCCCGGTTAGCGCCGAGGCCCGGCCGTGGCCGCGACGTCTGGATGAGTTCCCCCGCCGTCTCAATCGTGAGCATAAATCATCTTGTAGCTGTCCGGCGGGCTAATAGCAAGCCAGGCGGAAGAGGCCGCTGAACCTGCCGGAGGCCGGTCCAATCGGGGCCAAACGGGGAGATGAATGCCAACCGGCCGCGGGCAGGAAAACATCCGCCCGCGGCCGGTTCAATCCGCAATCTGAAATTCGCAGTCCGGAATCACTGCTGCGGGGTCTGCCGCTGGCGGCCGCCACGGCCTGGCCGGCCCCGGCCTTCGCGACCGTCACGACCTTCACGACCTTCGCGGGGCCGACCCCGGCCTTCCCACGATCCGGCCTCGGGGCGTCCGCCCGTGCTCACGCCCAACTCGCGGGCAGTCTCGCGCAGGAACCTGAGCGACTCTTTCACGTCCTCCAGGTTGTCCTCCATCTTGCTCTCGTACTCGATCATGATGAAGCCGCGGAAGTTCTCCCGCTTGAGTTCCTCGAGCTGGGCCTTCACGTTACCCACGCCGGTACCCAGGGGCACATCCTTGCCTTTCGCGCCCTTTTCATTCACGTCCTTAACGTGCAAGGACACGATCCGCCCTTCGTATTTCTTCAGACCTTCGACCGGATCGAGTTCTGAACGAAGCATGTGCCCGGTGTCCGCACAGATGCCGATCTGCCGGCTGTAGGGCTTGATCAGGGCCATGACCTGATCTGGATCCCAGTTCTTGTAGTCGGGTTTTCCCGGGTCCTTGGGATGATTGTGGAAGGCCAGCCTGATCCCAAATTCCTGGGCGAGCTTGTCGATGATCTTCAGTTGCTCGACATCCGGCTCACCGACGAAGAATTGAACGCCCATCTTCTTGCCGAACTCAAAATGCTTGCGGATTTCGGCCTCGTCCTTGCCCCAGTCACCGATGTAGTACCCCACCAACCGGATGTTATTGTCGGCGAGCTTTTGCCGGGCCTTTTCGATGGCCTCCGGCGGGGCCTTGTAGTTCAACTGGGCATCGCCGGTCTCCGGGCTGATCTTTTGCCAGGAGAAGCCCTCCACCGCACGCACTCCCGCCTCGCGGGCCTTGTCCAGGGCCTCAACGAACGAGAAACGATTGAAGGTGTAGAGTTGAATCCCGAAACGCCATCCGGCCGCCGGTGCAACGCCAGGACCGCCCCGCCGACCGCCCGGCCGGGGAGTCCTCTCCTGGGCCACGGCGGTGGCTCCCAGGCAGCAGGCCAGCCCCAGCGACACCATCATCCCACGTCTGGTCATTGAACAAGCCTCCTCGCGAACGGCTTCCGACCAAATGACCGGGCCCGGGCGCCCGCGCCGCGCTCATCCTCTCGGAAGCTCTAAGGATACAAAACATGGGATCACGAAAACGCGAACAGGTGCTGTTTCCGTGATCCCCTGGAATACATAACGCGAATCCGGCTACTTCATTGCCTTCGTTTTGACGCCCAGCTCTTTCGCGAACTGGTGGAAGCCCTTGATGCACTCGGCGATCTCAGGCATGGAGTTTTCCCAATTGTATTCGTATTCGATGGAGAACACGCCGGCAAAGTTCTGCCGCTTCAACTCGGTCAGCAGGTCCTTGACGCCGGACACGCCGGTGCCCCAGGGCACGTCGTGAGCCTTCGGGCTTTTCTCATTGAGATCCTTGAAGTGCAGCGAGATGATGCGGCCTTCGAGCTTTTTGAGGCACTCCAGCGGATCCAGCCCCGAGCGGATCCAGTGCCCGGTGTCGGCACAGGCGCCGATGCGCTTGCCGCGGCCTTTCAATGCCTCCAGCACCGTGTCAGGGCTCCAATAGCGGGAGGGCTTGGGGTGGTTGTGGATGGCGACGTTGATCTGGTACTCCTCGGTGAGCTTATCCAGCGTATCCATCAACTTGGGATCGGGCTCGGCCACGATGGTCTTGACGCCCATGTCTTTGGCGAAGTCGAATACCTTGCGGGCACTCTTCTCATCCTGGCCCAAGTCCACCACACCAAAGTTGACCAGGGTCAGACCAGCCTCTTTCAGCTTGGCCTTGACCTTCTCGCGCACCTCCGGCGAGGCGTCCGGCGTAAACCGAGACTTGTCCTCCTTGCTGAGGACCTGGCCCGGGTAGGCCTCGATGTATTTCAACCCCAGCTCCTTGGCCTTGTCCACCGCCTCAAAGAAGGTGAAGCGATTGAACGAGTAGGCCTGGACCGCCAGTTTCCACTGCGGCCCTTTCTCCGCCTTGGCCGCCGCATCCTTCTTCTCCACCGGGTCGGCCGCTGACAAATTGCCGGCCAAAGCCAGGCAGACAATCGTTCCAATCAGTGTTCTCAACATGCGCGTCATACCTCCAGACTGAAGATCTTGCTGTGCCCCGCCGGGGGCATTTCTCAAACACCATCATGCTCCCTCCCGCCCTACAGTCAAGCAGCCCGGGATGTCCGAATGATTCCTTTCATCTGCCACTTTGCCCCCCGGCCGGGTCTACAATCTGCACGGTAGCGAAGCTGTCTGGCCACGGCCAGGAGGATGCCGTCCGCGTACGGCCCGTCCGAAAGGGCGCGTGAAGTGAATTTCATCAGCAGGACCCGGCTTCGGAAAGCATGGTATTCCGCCGTATGCGGCCGTCTGGCCCTGGCCCTGCTGGCAGCGGGCGTGGGGGCGGGCTGCCAGCAGCAGGCCCCCACCATTCCCCCGCCTCCGCCGCCCGCCGTCTCCGTGGCCAGGCCCGTGGAACGCGAAGTCATCGATTATGACGTCTACACGGGCCGGCTGGCCTCGCCGGAATCCGTGGATGTCCATGCCCGGGTGAGCGGGTTCATCGAGCAGGCGCCCTTCACGGAGGGCGCGATCGTTAAACAGGGCGACCTGCTCTTTGTGATCGACGTGCGACCCTTCCAGGCGGAACTGAACCGGGCCGAGGCCGAACTGGCGCGTGCCCGGGCCCAGCAGCGCTTCGCCATCGATGATCTGCGGCGGCTTGAACGGCTCTTGGGCGAACAGGCCGCCGCTGAGTTGGAAATTCTTCAGGCCCGCCGGGATACCGAGCAGGCTAACGCCGCGGTGGCCGCCGCCGAGGCCGCAGTCGAAGCCGCCCGCCTTAACGTCGAATGGTGCCGGGTCACCGCTCCCATCACCGGCCGTGTCGGCCGGAAGCTCGTCACCCCCGGAAATCTCATCACCGGCGGGCAGAGCCAAGCCACGCTGCTCACCACCATCGAGTCCGTGGACCCCATGTATTGTTACGTGGATGTGGACGAGCGCAGCGTCCGGAAGTATCAGGAGATTGTCCGTTCCGGGGCCCGCCCCAGCGCCCGGGAAGTCCCGCTTCCCGTCCAGCTTGCCCTGGTGGACGAAGACGATTTTCACCACCAGGGTTATATCAATTTCATCGACAACAAGCTCGATCCCGGCACGGGCACCATCCAGGTTCGCGGCGAATTTCCCAACCCCACCGGCGTGCTGTTGCCCGGTTTTTTCGCCCGGCTGCGCATCCCCGGCCGGGGCCCCTACAAAGCCACCCTGGTCCCGGAAGAGGCCATCGGAACCAACCTGGCCCAACAGTACGTGCTGGTGGTCGATGCCCAGCAGGTGGTGAGGCTCCGGCCGGTCAAAACCGGGGAGACTTTTTACGGTCTTCGCTCCGTCGAAGGCGTCAGCCCGGATGATCGGATCATCGTGAAAGGACTGGTTCAGGCCCGGCCGGGGTCGAAAGTCCGTCCGGAGGAGGTATCTATCGCGGTCGCTCAGGCGCTGACCCAGCCGGCAGACGCCATCGCCCACCATCAGTGGCACGTCGCGCGCGCGACAACTCGGCCGGCGGGTTCGTCCGGGGACATGCAGACAGGCCGGGGCTCCGGTCTTTCCGGCAACGGGCCTGTTCATGCCGGCGGCGATGGCGGAACTGGGGCTGGTGACGGCGAAGCGAAGACGGGGACTGCAAGCCGATGAAATTTGCCCACTTCTTCATCGATCACCCGGTGTTCGCTTCGGTCATTTCGATCGTCATTGTGATTGTTGGCGCGCTGGCCGCCATTTCGCTGCCCATCTCACAGTATCCTGAAATCACTCCCCCGACGGTCATCGTATCGGCCACCTATCCGGGCGCCGACGCGCGCACGGTGGCCGAGACGGTGGCCACGCCCATCGAGTTGCAGGTCAACGGCGTGGAGAACATGCTGTACATGTCCAGCGTCTCGAGCAATGACGGCAGCATGAGGCTGACGGTTACCTTCGCCGTGGGCACCAATCTCAGCATGGCCCAGGTCGAGGTACAGAACCGCGTGGCCCTGGCCGAACCGGTGCTGCCCGAAGAGGTGCGTCGGTTGGGCGTGGTTGTGCGGCGGGCCTCGCCCGATATCACCATCGTCGTGCAGCTCTACTCGCCGGACAACCGTTACGACACGCTGTTCCTGAGCAACTACGCCACACTGCGCGTCCGCGATCAACTGGCCCGCCTTCCGGGCGTGGGCGACACCATCGTTTTCGGGGCCCGCGAATACTCGATGCGCGTATGGCTCAACCCGCAGGAACTGGCCAGCCGGAACCTCACCGCCGGCGACGTGGTAGCCGCCATTCGCGAGCAGAACATGACCGTCGCGGCGGGCATGGTCGGCGCGCCGCCCTATGCCAAGTCCGCGGCGGAGACTCAGCTTCCCGCGCTTCAGCTCTCCATTGACGTCAGAGGCCGGCTGGTGGACCCCGAGGAATTCGGCAACATCGTCGTCCGCACCGGACCGGACGGGCGAATGGTCCACATCCACGACGTCGGGCGCGTGGAGCTGGGCGCCGCCGATTACCTCACGACCACCTACCTGAACGGAAAGCCGGCCGTCGGCATCGGTATTTTCCAGCTTCCCGGCACGAACGCCATCACGACGGCCAGAGCCGTGCGCGAGGCCATGGAACGCCTTGCGAAAGATTTTCCCCCCGGCCTGGCCTACGCCGCCCCCTACGACACGGCCCGCTTCGTTCGTGAAAGCCTTCAGGACGTGGTCAAGACGCTCCTCGAAGCTACCGCACTGGTGGTGATCGTGGTCATCGTCTTTCTCCAGGGCTGGCGGGCGTCCATCATTCCGCTGCTGGCCGTGCCGGTGTCGCTCATCGGCACCTGTGCGGTGCTGTGGGTGATGGGCTTCTCGCTCAATACCCTTTCGCTGTTCGGCATGGTGCTGGCCATCGGCATCGTCGTCGATGACGCCATCGTAGTGGTGGAGAACGTCGAGCGATGGATCGAGCAGGGCCTTCCGCCGCGCCAGGCGGCCTACCGGGCGATGGAGGAGGTCACCGGCGCTGTCATCGCCATCGCGATGGGCCTGTCCGCGGTGTTTATCCCCGTGGCGTTCATCAGCGGCATCACCGGCCAGTTCTACCGGCAATTCGCCTTGACCATCGCTTTCGCGACGCTGATCTCCGCCCTGAATTCGCTGACGCTCAGTCCAGCCATCGCCGCCCTGATCCTCCGGCCGCGCGAACCCCATCACCAGGACTGGTTGACCCGGGCCATCAGCTTCGTTTTGGGCTGGTTTTTCCACCTGTTCAATCGCGTTTTCGACCTGGGCGCCCGGGCTTACGTGGCCGTCCTGCGCCGCGTGGTCCGACTGGCGGTGGTCATGCTGATCATCTACGTGGGGTTGCTCTTCCTGACCTATCACGGTTTTCGCGCCGTGCCCACCGGCTTCATCCCCCCTCAGGATACCGGCTACCTGCTGGTCAACCTGCAACTGCCCGAAGCCGCCGCCCTGTGGCGCACCGATGAGACCATCCGCAAGATGGCCGAGATCGCCAACGCCGACCCGGGCGTGCGCGACACCTTTGCCGTGGCCGGCACCTCCTTCGTGACCAGCACCAATCAGTCCAGCGCCGGCGCCATGTTCATTATCCTCAAACCATTCGAGGAGCGCGTGGGCAGACCCGAGTTGTCCCAGGTGGAAATCATCAAGCGCATCCGCCGGCAATACGCCCAGATCCAGGAGGGAGCGGGCATCATTCTGCCGCCCCCGCCGGTGCGCGGTATGGGCAATGCCGGAGGGTTTACCCTCTACATCCAGGATCGAACCGGCACCGCCAGCCCCGCCGAACTGCAGGTCGCCACCCAACGCGTGCTCGCCGCCGCCTACCAACACCCGGACAAGGTGCAGGCCCTGCTGAGTACCTATCGCGCCGACACTCCCCGCCTGCGCGTCGAGATCGATCGTGCCAAGGTCAAGCAGCAGAACCTGCAGATGGCCGACGTGTTCAACACCATGCAGATCTTCCTGGGCAGCCTGTACGTCAACGACTTCAACTTTCTGGGCCGAACCTTCCGCGTGACCGCCCAGGCGGAGGCCGCGCTTCGCGAGCGGCCCGACGAAATCGGGCAGCTCAAGGTTCGCAATCGCGACGGTAAGATGGTGCCGCTGGGCTCGGTCCTTTCGGTGCAGCAGACGGCCGGCCCCAACCGCATAGTTCGCTACAATTTGTGGCCCGCGGCGGATATCAATGGCACCGCCGTTCCCGGCGTCAGCACCGGGCAGGCCATCGCACTGATGGAGAAACTGGCCACCGAGAACCTGCCGCGGAACTTTGGTTTTGAATGGACGGGCCTGGCCTACCAGGAAAAGATGGCCGGCCACACCGCCATCTATATCTTCCCGCTGTGCGTTCTGTTCGTGTGGCTGACTCATTCGGCCGAGTATGAGAGTTTCGCCCTGTCCACGGCGATCATTCTCATCGTGCCCATGTGCCTGCTGTTTGGCATCGGCGGCGTGTGGCTGCGCGGAATGGACAACAACATCTTCACGCAGATCGGGTTCGTGGTGCTCGCCGGACTCTCGGCCAAGAATGCAGTGCTCATCGTCGAGTTCGCCAAGCAGCAGGAGGAGCACGGCCTCAAGCCGTTCGATGCGGCGATCGAGGCGGCCCGGCTGCGTCTGCGGCCTATTCTGATGACCAGCTTCGCGTTTATCCTCGGCGTGCTGCCGTTGGTCTGGGCCACGGGGGCCGGATCGGAGATGCGCCAGGCGTTAGGTACGGCCGTCTTCTTCGGCATGCTGGGCGTAACCAACTTCGGCATCTTTCTGACGCCGGTCTTTTATGTGACCATCCGCTGGATCACCACGAAGCTTCGCCGCCGGCGGCCGGCGTCCGATGAGGGACAGCCCCCACCGGAGGCGGTGCCGATGCACGTCACGCCGGGTGACAACCCGGATGCAACCAGCTCCAACCTCTGATACGAATCCCCAATGAATCTTGTACTTTGGGTGGCTTACCTCTTCGGGTGGCCCACCTCTTCAGAGGTGGGTTCACGATTTGGACAACCGATGCGGGTGCCAATGGCATCAACCGCAAGTGAACCACGGGTTCCGCTTCGCTCCACCCGTGGCTACTTTCTCGCCGCCCCTGCGGGGCGTGTGTCCGCCTGAAGGTGGCGATCTGTGGTGCGCTCAATACCCTTTTCTTATTCGGTCCGATTCAGCCGCCTTCAGCCAGGCTTGTGCACCATTACCGGTTTAGTTTCTCAAGAGTCATGAGTCCCCTTCTGCCAGGCTTGCCCTGCGCGTACAATGGGCTCCGGCAGTCGCGGAGATCGACCCATTGTCTTTTCACGGATGCCTTATGACTTCGCCAAACCGGTTCACCATCGCGCCTCTGACCCCTTGCTTGTCTTCCGTCCATCCACCCGTTCGACATAAACGGCCGTCGGTGCTTATCCTGCTGGCCGTATCCTTGGTCTGGCTTTCACCGCCGGTCCAAGCCGCTCCACCCAGGCCGGCCATCCACGTTCTGGATCTGACCAACACCTCCGCCTTGCCGCCGGAGGTACGTTACGATCTGCGCCACGCCGCCGTCTGTATCCAGGGTCTGGCCAACCGCCAAGCCCCGCGCGTGTTCCTCAAGTTCCACCGTTGGGACGGGGTGTGGCTCGACCGTCTCCGCGAGCCGGGCGGCCTGTGTGAAGGCTGGCCGGTGCGAAATATTCGCGACCTGGAAGACCTGCTGGCCCGCTTTCGCACCCACGTCAAGGGCGTCGTCCTCTACGACCCCAATCCGGCCACCGGGGTCATCTCAACCTCACTGGCCGCCACGACCGCCGCGGGCGTGGAGGGAGCCATCGCCCTGCGCAAAGACCCCGCCCCTAATTCGCTCTACAACCAGCTGGTCAATGATCCGGACGGCCCCAGATTGCCCGTCCTGATCGACCTGACCGGCAAGTTCACCGGCCGGGGCACCATCTGGGACACCGACATTCCCTCCACCGGCAGCGCCCGCTGTGACGCCTATGTCTGGGCCCGGCACAAGTATCTCGACGCCGGCAAGTGCGATCCCACCACGCTCTCCTATTCGCTCGATTTGTGGGGCCTCAAGGTCAAGGCCAATCTCGACGCCCAGCTCTCCAATCTTGACTACGCCGTCAGCCGGAAGGGTTTCTGCTTTGAATTGACGCCCTGGGGCGATGAAGCCCCCAACGACGATCCCCAACAGCCGGTGGGAACCGACCGCAAAACGTTCATGAGCATTCTCGACTCGTGTAACCGGCAGACCGGCCACCGTCAGATGATCAAGTTCGTGGGTTTCGTCAACTGGCCGTTCAAATACACGAAACGCACCGGCGGCAAGCACGAGGATGTGGCCACCGAGTGGGAGACGGCGCGCTTCCTGACCGCCTACAACTGCTATAAGGAGGCCGACGCGGCCGGCCCCTCCTACATTTCCAACAGCTCCTTCTACCATGGCCTGCTGCCGGCCATAAGTGGGCGCCGCTACACCCAGAACCCCCCGCCGACCCGCGAGGATCTGATCGCCCGCGGCCTGATCGGCACGGACGGCAAGATCCCGCCGGGCAACTACGTGTGCATCGCCCTCGGCGACTACGACCAGGCCTCCTGGACCCTCTATTTGCTGGGAAATGAACGCTGGAACGATCCTGCCCGGGGCCAGGCCATCTGCAACTGGGGTATCGATCCGAACGCGGTGGACCGGGCCGGCGTGGCCATGGATTACTTCTACCGCCACAAGTCCGCCAAAGACTTCTTCTTCGCCTGGGATTCCGGGGCCGGCTACGTCAATCCCACGCAGCTTCATGGCCGGCGCGATCCTTCCGGCTACCCCAGCGGCGTGCGCATCTGGCAGGAACATTGCCGTCACTACTATCGCATGTTTGATTATTCCATCTCCGGCTGGTTGCTCAACGGCAGCGCCGGCCAACTCGGCGTTGAAGATTGCCGCATCTACGCTCCCTTCAGCGGGGACGGAATCGGCACGCAGGACGCCAGGAAACCGGGGCCCCTGCTGGTGGACAACGTCCCCATCCACGAACGCTTTCATTCCGATGCCTTTCCCTCGCCACTCATCGACCATCCGACCGGCGTGCATTTCGCCTGGTATCGCACCATCCTCATCTCACCCAAAGACCTGAAAGCATTCGAGGAACGCCACGCAAAAACGCCTCATAATCACCGCATTCTGGACATCTTCACTTACTACTACCTGATGCGGCATCATCTGGGCGGCAGGAATGAGTATCGCGCCACCTGGCTCGGCGATACCATCCCGCGACTGATGACCGCCGGCCGGCAATACACGGTGACGGTGACGGTCCGCAACGATGGCTGGGATACCTGGACGGACACGGCCGGCTATCGCCTCGGAACGGCCCTGGTCGCCGCCGGAGCCGCCATCGCACATGCCGACTATGACGCCCGGGGCCGGTGCCGAATGCCACAGAGTGTGACGGTTGCGCCCGGGGGCACGGTCACCTTCTCCTTCACCGTGACGGCGCCGAAAGAGACCGGTTCTTACGAGCTCTATTACGATATGGTCCGCGAGGGCGTCACCTGGTTCCGCGAGCAAAACAATATTGAATGGAAGATGCCCATCCTGGTAACCCCGGATGAAACCCGGGTGGACACCGACGGCGACGGCATGGCCGATCTCGACGAGATAGCTGCGGGCCGGTTGTGGTGGCACCCGGATGCCTGAAGCCGTTGATCGGGTATGGCAATTCTTTGTGGTGGGGTGACACAGGGCCCAGAGAGCGTGCATCTTGTACGCCTTTGAGGCGGGCAGGATGCCCGCCCCCCCTGATGCGCCCGGTCGCCTCACCATGACACTACAACGCAAGGTCGTAGCGGCCGGGCCGGGTACCCGGCCCGGCCGCTACAGAAAATGGGCCACCATGCGCTGTAGGGCATAATCATTTGCCAGACCCCGTTGATCCCACCGTCAGCCGGTGATTCCCCGCTCAACCTGCAGTCTGGTATAATGCCCCAACGGATTGCCCTCGCGTGCAAGGAGGCTTCACTTGCCCAAGCGTTGGATCGTTGCCCCACCCTGGCCGGATTGTCCAAATGCCGCCCGACGGCTGGGGATTTCCGCGCTGATGGCGCAAGTGCTGCACAATCGCGGTCTTGTTGACTGCGATGCCGTGGCCGCCTTCCTGAATCCGGCCTTGAAAACGTTGCACCAGCCTGAATCGCTCTCCGATTCCACCGCCGCCGCTGAGCTCATCGCCCGCAAGGTTCGCGAGAAAAAAACGATCGTCATTTACGGCGATTACGACGTGGACGGCATCGCCGGCACCGCCATCCTGTGGCACCTGCTCAAACTGGCCGGCGCCCAGGTGTCCTATTACATCCCGCATCGACTCGAAGAAGGCTATGGCATCAACGCCGAGGCCCTGCGCCACCTGAAGGCCCAGGGGGCCGACACCCTCATCAGCGTAGACTGCGGCATCACTGCCATCAAAGAAGCTAAAGTCGCTCGCGAAATCGGCCTCACGCTCATTATCACCGACCATCACGCGCCCGGACCAGAGCTGCCGGACGCGGATTGTATCGTCCACCCCCGCGTCGAGCCGGCCTACCCGAATCCCGACGTGTGCGGAGCGGGCGTAGCCTTCAAACTGGCCTGGGCGGTGGCCAAGGCACTGTGCCAGACAGACCGCGTCAATCCGCAGTTTCGCGATTTCCTCGTGGATGCCACCGGCCTGGCCGCCCTGGGGACCATTGCCGATGTCGTGCCGCTCACCGGCGAAAACCGCGTCATCGCCCGTCACGGGCTCGTGGGCATGGTCCATTCAAAGCTGCCCGGGCTCGAAGCCCTGATTTCGGCCGCGCGG